>Ga0210405_10000086_pt1 | contig 123773 bp, 118 predicted proteins | sample IncBWH11MmetaG_FD_155492 | JGI IMG/M metagenome (GOLD analysis project Ga0210405, IMG submission 155492) | Forest soil microbial communities from Barre Woods Harvard Forest LTER site, Petersham, Massachusetts, United States - Inc-BW-H-11-M | ecosystem: Environmental > Terrestrial > Soil >... | reverse complement strand
GCCCCTTAAAAGGCGCCGAAGGTATGGATGGTGATTGGGATGAAGTCGTAACAAGGTAGCCGTAGGGGAACCTGCGGCTGGATCACCTCCTTTCTAAGGAGAGATTCATCGCCTTCGAAATTTATTTTTCGAAGCGCGGTTGAATAGGTCGACGGCTAACTCCCTTGGGTGAATCAATTGATCATCCATTGGATATGCCGTGAAGACTTTGGAATCGAAAGAAACCAAAGCCCAGAGAGAAAAGACGGTAACGCACAATTCAGTCTTTGCTGCACATCGACTAAGAAATGCCGTCCCGCGCCTGCGGGACGGCATTTTTCTTTTGTGGAAGAGACCACGGATTACACGGATGAAACGAATCTGTGGCGGCAGGCGTGTCGCCTGCAACTTTCTTCTGTTAAATGCCAGCTCGGCTCAACTCCTCAACAACTCAACTTCTCAACTCCGTTGAGTTCGTTTACTTTCCCAGCCACCAGCCCATCAATCTAATTATGCATTCACTGCTCCGCCCTCTTCTCCTCCTCGCTCTCTGCTCCGCTCCCCTCGCCTACGCCGCCGATACGCCTCCCGCAAAATTGAAATACGGTACCTGGGGTTTCGATTTGTCCGGAATGGATACGAAAACAAAGCCGGGCGACGATTTTTTCCGATACGCCAACGGCACTTGGATCGACCAGACGCAAATTCCCCCGGACAAACCGGCTTACTCGCTCCGGATCGCCATGACCGATCTGACCGATCGGCGCTTGAAAGAGATGCTGGAAGCAGCCGGCGCCAACTCGACCGAAAATCCCTCGACACTCGAGCAAAAAGCCGGCGCGTTTTATCACTCGTTTATGGACGAGGCCCGGGTCGAACAGCTCGGCGCTAAGGCGATTGAGCCGGAACTAAACGATCTTAAGAATGCGAAGACGCGCGACGATTTCGCCGCGCTGATGGGACGCACCACTACCGATTTTGAATTCTCTTTTTTTAATGTCGTAATCGATGTCGATCTAAAGGATCCAAAGAAATACGCGTTCTACGTCACGCAATCCGGACTCGGCTTGCCGGACCGCGACTATTACCTGAGACCGGATTTTGCCGCCCAAAAGACAGCCTATCAAAATTACGTCGCGACCGTTTTGCGGCTCCTGAATTGGCCGGACCCCGACAAGAGCGCGAAAGATATCGTCGAATTCGAAACGAAAATCGCCGATGCGAGCTGGACCAAGGCCCAGCAGCGCGACATCAATGCGATCTACAATCCAATGTCGATCGACGAGCTGAAGAAGCTCGCGCCCGGTTTCCCGTGGGAAAAATTTCTCGCCGAAGTGAAGATGCCAAAGCTGACTCGTGTCATCGTGGCGGAAAAAAGCGCGTTTCCGAAACTTGTCGATGTTTACGCGAAAGCCCCGATTGAAACCATTCGCGCGTGGCAGGCATTTCATACCGCGGACAATGCCGCGCCATATCTTTCGAAACCGTTCACCGATGCCTATTTCGAGCTGCACCAAAGGACTTTGTCCGGCCAGAAAGAACAGCAAGCGCGTTGGAAACGCGCAATCACGACCGTCAGCGGCGGCGATTTCGGAGTCGGCGATCGCTTTGGCACTGTCGGCACAATGGGTTTTGGAGTCGGCCAGCTTTTCACGGCAAAATATTTTCCGCCGGAAGCCAAAGCGAAGATCCAAGACTTAGTCACAAATTTAAAGGCCGCCTATCGCGCGCGAATCGAGAAACTCGATTGGATGGGCTCGGAAACGAAAAAGGAAGCGCTCAAGAAGCTCGACACCTACACGATTAAAGTCGGTTACCCGGATCATCCGCGCGATTATTCCAAGCTCGCGATTCGCGGCGATGATCTGGTCGGCAACGTTAAACGTTGCGCCGCGCTGGACTGGGATTTTTACACCGGCCGTTTCTTTGGTCCGGTTGACCGCACCGATTGGGGGATGACACCGCAAACCAACGATGCCTACAACGGCAGTCTTCGCGACATCGTTTTTCCAGCCGGTATTCTTCAGCCGCCCGTTTTCGATGCGGACGCTGATCCGGCGATCAATTACGGCGGTGCCGGCGGAATCATCGGCCACGAGCTCACTCACGGCTTCGACGATCAGGGCCGCAAGATCGATGCGTCGGGCGCGTTGCGCGATTGGTGGACGGCGAAAGACGCGGAAACATTCAAAGAGCGAGCGAGCATGCTCGGCGCGCAGTTCTCAAAATACGAGCCTCTGCCAGGCGTGCACGTCAACGGCGAATTAACGATGGGCGAAAATATCGCAGATCTCGGCGGTCTGACGTTAGCGCTCGATGCTTATCGCGCATCGCTCAAAGGACAACCCGCGCCGGTGCTCGATGGATTCACTGGTGATCAACGCGTCTTGCTCGGTTGGGCGCAGGCATGGCGAGGAAAAGTTTCAGACGATTACGTTCGGAAACAGGTCGTTAGCGATCCGCATTCGCCGCGGCAGTTTCGGGTCATCGGCCCAACGCGAAACATCGACGCTTGGTACGACGCGTTTAAAGTCCAGCCAGGCGACAAGATGTTTGTCGCACCCGAACAGCGCGCCCGGATCTGGTGAGAGAGTAGTTCATAGTTGAGGGAACGCGCCTGGGGCGCTTTAGTTGAGAGTTCGGAATGCGAATCGCGGTTGCTTTTCGCTCAACTCTCAACCAATTACTCTCAACTTTTCAGCGGGGGCATAGCTCAGTTGGTAGAGCGCCAGCTTTGCAAGCTGGAAGTCAGGGGTTCGAATCCCCTTGCCTCCAGTCTACGCTCGCGTCGTCAGACGAGAACGTAGACTGCCGCGCCGTAGCCTTGGCTAACGCGGACACTTTTCACCTTGCGTACAAACGTCGCGAGCTATGACTCGGCAAGCCAATCCACGGTCAGCTGTGCGAAAAACTGCGCACGTTGTAGAGCGCGCGATAAAACTGATGGCCGGCGTGCGTGATCCTCGTGATCATCGCCTCAGGTGGATCTGATTTATCCGACTCAGTCGCTTTCACCAATCCTGCCTCAGCCATGAGGTGAACTTCGCGCGCCTCTTCTCGTCCGCGCACTTTTAGAAAGCCGTGCGGCTGGTGTTCGGCCTTGGCAATAAGTTTGTATGCTAGACGAAGGTTCATGATATGACTCAGCGTTCCAGCTGTCTGGATTTGTTTGACGTCACGAATTGGACGCATCCAACCCCTGTCTAATTCACCTGTGGATTTCGGATTGCGGAAAGGGAAGAGCGTGTTTAGTTCTGTCTCTCCGATTTCCGATTTCATGATCGGGAATTTTCCGGGCCTGTAGCTCAGTTGGTTAGAGCATGCGCTTGATAAGCGCAGGGTCACTGGTTCGAGCCCAGTCAGGCCCACCACCTTGATCTCGCCTTATTTCTTCTTCAGTTTACGCAGGGCCTCTTTTGCCCGCTCTGTGTGCTCGCCATTCGGTTCAGCTTTGATAACTGCCTCGTACCATTTTCGCGCGGCCGCGGTGTCGCCCAGCTTGGCACAAACGTAACCGAGATTAGTCATCACCAGCGTGTCGCTCGGATCGATCTTGTTTGCTTTTTCCAGCCATTCGCGCGTCTTCGCATTATCGTTTTGGAGGGAATAATACATTGCTACGTCGTTAAACGCGTAAGGGTGATTCGGGAATTGTTCCGTAGAGAACGTCGCGATTTGCATGAAACGCTTGTCGTCCTCGGGGTTCTCTTTCTTTTCATAGTAAAGCGCGTAGCTATGCAATTTGTCCGGGATGAATTGATCCGGAGAAGCTGGCAATTTTTCTCCCTTCAACCACTTTAAATCCGCTGGATGGTCGCGCGCGTAGGCGACCATTTTTCTGAGAGTCGACACCTCACCGTCGAAATCGCCGCTCTCCTGATCGATGAAGGCGAGCCCGCACCAGATATCGAGTCGGTCGGGGAACTTTGTAATTGCTTCTTGAAGAAGGTCGGTCGCCTGGCGTGGCGTTTGCGCCACTCCAGGCTTAAATGAAATGCTGCCGGCGGCTTTGCCAGTCTTTTTGTTGGTTAGACCGTAATCGCCTTTGTCCGGCTGCTTGGTCGAGATCGTTGGCCCAACGGACTGGTTGAAATAATAATTCGCGCTTGTGATCCAGGCGTCCGGGTCGTTGGGTTTTTGAGCGCGCCATTCATCGAGCAGAGCGTCAATCCGCGCGCCGGCGTCCTTCTGCCCCTTCAGTTCCGCGAAGCGCGTTGCGTAATCCTCCTCGGCCGCGAATCCGATCCGCCCAAAGAGAAACAACGTTACGACGAGGAGCGCCTTAGCTAAATTAAGCACGTTTCTCTTTAAGAACCTTCCGCGAAGCGACTGCAACACAAATCGCCAGTCCAACTAACGCGCCGCAGGTATCGATCATCACATCCATTGGCGACGCAGTGCGGGAAGGCACAAACGATTGATGGAATTCATCGCCGATGGCGAAGATTGCGCAGGCGAGCGCGGCGACGAGAAATAAGATCGACATCTTCATTTGCCAGCGTGTGCCACTGCCGAGCGCCCGCCAAAGCAGCATTGCCAGGATCGCGTACTCGGTCAGATGACCGGCCTTACGCACGAAAAATTGGATTCGCGCGATTGTCTCCGCGGAAACGTCCGGATTAAACCAGCGCAAGATCGGTCCGATGATTCGCGAAGTATGCTCGGCCGAGAGCAGATCGGTCGAGCCGATGAAGATCAATCCTAGCCACGCCAAAATCGGCAGCCAGTATTTCAGGAAACGTCGCACCGAGCCATCACTCTCTTTTGCATTAGCAAATCTGCAATCTACAATCTCGCTGATCGCTGACTTGTGACTGCTGACCACTCGCCTTTTACGTTTGAGCCCATTTTCATGGAACGAATTTGGGGCGGCCGGAAACTCGCGGAGCTTTTCCATAAGAATCTGCCACCCGGCAAACGAATCGGTGAGTCGTGGGAAATTGTCGATCGACCCGAAGCCCAAAGTGTTGTTGCCAGTGGTCCGCTCAAAGGCGCAACGCTGCATGAGCTTTGGAGCCAGCACCGAAAGGAAGTTTTCGGAGATGTTCAAAATTCGCCGCGCTTTCCCCTTTTAATTAAACTGCTCGATGCACAGGAGAAGCTTTCGCTCCAAGTCCATCCGCCCGGAAAAGTCGCCGCCAAACTAGGGGGCGAACCGAAAACCGAGTGTTGGTACGTCGCCAACGCTCAATCCGGCGCCGAACTCTTCGTCGGATTCAGCCAACCAATCACGCGCGAAGAATTTGAGAAATCACTGCGCGCCGGCTCATCGGCGGAGCATGTCCATACGATCGAAGTGAAGACTGGCGACGCCATGTTTCTGCCGGCCGGACGGTTTCACGCAGTCGGCGCGGGCAACGTGTTGGTCGAGATTCAGCAGAACAGCGACACCACTTATCGCGTGTTCGATTGGAACCGCGTCGATCGATCGACTGGCAAGCTGCGACAGTTGCATGTCGAGCAAGCGCTTGAATCCATCGACTTCAACGACGTCGCACCAAAACTAATCGAAGCGAAAGGCGAACTGCTTGTTAAACACGAGCTTTTCGAGCTCCAGAAATGGAATCTTGATTCGGCACGCGACGTTACGCCACAGGGACAGTTCGCCATTGTTTGTTGCCTGACCGGATCGTTCAGCTGCGCCGATGTCGATCTTCGCCCGGGCGAATTCTTTCTCGTGCCGGCTTCGCTAGAAGATCGACGACTTCATCCTGGAGTTGATGGAGCAAGCTTGTTGCAAATAACAATCCCGACGTTGTAGCTGCCGCCGTCTCTGGCGGCAGAATTTTCTCATTCCGAACTGCCGATGAGGAGATCGGCACCTACAACAAATCAGGACCAAATCCACAGGCTGCGCTGCTTCACGCGGTTGTTGATCGGAACAACTTTCGTCTTGTGGCGATATTCGTTTGCGCCCCGCTCCTTTAGCGAAAGCATCGCGCCGCCGGTACAAACCGAGGCGCACAACAGAACAATCAGGACCTTCATCGCGGTTTTCATCACGACGTCACCGGCTGCGACAATCGTCGCAAATATTGGAAGCTGTAAATGCCGGTGCTGTGCCCGTCGCGCCAGCGTGGCTGAATTGCGTACCCACCGACAACATCGAAACCAGCAAGCTCAAAGCTGTTATCGGAGTAGCTCGAGTTCGGTCGCATAATGTTGCCAAGGACGTCGGGCTCGCCGCCACACGCGGCACACGGACATGCCCGCCGGAGAAATTGGAGATCGAGATACGACTCGGTTCCGTCGTTCCATTGAATAGCGAGCTCATTTCCGATCTGCTGGATATTGGTCGGCTCCAGACGCATGGATTAGCGATCGTAGCGATACCCGCGCTAAACATCAATTGCCAAGCGCACTGCATTACCGATTCCAATTTGCCAGGGTCTATAATTGACAGCATTTTCGATCGCGTTGGCACTGTTCATCGAACAAGCTCGCTCATGGTAGCAGACCCAGTGCCGCGGCGGATTCCGCTCCACCGGCAGATAATATTTCTTTCGATTCCCTATCTCCTTTTCTCGCTGGTTCTCGTTGGAATCGAGGGCGCGACTCGTCTGTTTTGGCCGCACATTCCGCCTCTCGACGTCTTGATCGAGTCGCCAGCGGTCCGTCCGGATCTTGCCGAACTCAAAGACTCGCCGGTTTTCGTGGCGGATCCGCTGCTTTTCTGGCGCGTCCGGCCCAATTTGAAAGAGGTGGTCTGGGATTTCACGGTCGTCTCTACTAATTCCCAGGGATGGCGACATGAGACCGACATTGGGCGAAAGGCATCGGGAGCTTTTCGCATTGTTTGCCTCGGCGACTCGGTCACGTTCGGCTTTCGGGTTCCGCTTGTGTTCCCGGAGAAACCGCACGATTACGCGCGCGATCTGTTGCCCTACCCATTGCTGTTGGAGAGACGACTTCGGCAGATGAATCCGGGCAAGCCGATCGATGTCATCCCGCTGGCGGTGCCGGCTTACACTACCTATCAGGGTCTCAATTTGTTACGACGAGAGATCGATCTCTTAAAACCGGATATTGTCACCGCCTGTTTCGGCTGGAACGATATCTGCCTGCGGCCAGTGCCCGACCGACAATCAATGCCGATCGACTGGGCGCATGTGGCCGTTCGATCGCTTATTTGCCACAACCAGGCGCTGGTTCATTTCTCGCGCTGGTCTCAGAGCAGGAAAGCGAAAGCTAATCGTCCCAATCCAGCGCCACCGGTTCCGCGTGTATCAACAGAGGATTATGTCGCGAACCTCTTCCAAATCGCCACTCTCGCACGCGCGCGCGGTGCTGAGGCAGTCCTAATCGCGCCAGTGTATCGAGATGCTCAAGCCAATCCGCCCGAAGCAGCGCTCATTCGGCAGTACCGAAATGCACTCCACGAAGCGGCTCAGGCCAACGGCGTCCCATATATTCAGATCGAAGAATTAACCGAAACAAACTACCCCGCCAACGACAACCTCTTTGGCGAAGTCATCCATCCGAATGCTGCCGGCCATGAAATCATGGCAAGAGAGCTTCTCACATTTCTCAGCGCACACGGCATGCTCAAGTCCCTCAAGGTTTCGGAACCTCCCTGAATTATTCTTTCTTTCGAGATCGTTCGCCGAAAATCGCAGTCCCGACGCGCACCAGCGTGGCGCCTTCTTCGACTGCGACCGCGAAATCCTGCGTCATCCCCATCGAAAGTTGGGCAAGATCGACATGAAACTCCGTTTGAAGTCGATCGCGCACTTCGCGGAGCTGAACAAAATGTTTCCGGGATGCTTCGGCTTCATCCGCAATCGGCGGAATCGTCATCAGACCCAAAATCGACAGTCGGGGTAACTCGAGCAGATTTTCCAGGTCTTCGCGCAGCTTCTCAGGCGTGAATCCGAATTTACTCCCCTCGCCTGCCACGTTCACTTCCAACAAGACGCGCGGATGCAATCCATCCTCTTCCGCGATTCGATTGATATCCTTAGCCAGCGCGAGCGAATCGACGCTGTGAATCAATTCAAATAACGGCAGCGCATGCCGGATTTTGTTCTTCTGAAGATGTCCGACAAAATGCCATCGCAAGTTCGACGGCAGTGCCGGAATTTTTACCCGCGCTTCCTGCACCCGACTTTCGCCGAACAAAGTCTGACCCGCCTCGGTCGCTTCGCGCACTTTCTCAGCATCGTGCGTTTTCGAAATCGCAACGAGTTCGATCTCATCAATGGCGCGACCTGCTTTCGACGCCGCCTGCGCGATTTGCTCGCGTACGCGCTCAAGATTCTCAGCGATAGAAGCCATTGTAGAGGCGCTTGTGCCAAGCGCCTATTTACAAAGTTCGGTGCTTGAGACAAGCACCGCTACAACGCTTTGCATTTCGAGCAATTCCATCCGCGTGTTTAACCGAAATGTTCGCGGCGCGGCTTTCAAGAGATTTCCAGACAACGAATTCTTCGCACGCGAAGTCTTTCCCGAAGGGTTGGGTCCAAAGGTTTTCGAGCCAACCGGTTTCGCGCGCGAGCCGCTTAATCAGATTCTAATGCGGCACGATTTAAGATAAACCCGGCCGACGTTTATTCGTGCTATCGGTGATGAAACAAGCCGTTAAGGCGTTTGCTTTAGCTTTCTTCGCCGAAACTCCATTGCCCAGAGTGCGGCCAGGACAAGAATGTCACTGGTGAGATGAGTCGTTCGCACGCTTCCATGGCTGGCTGGCGTTAATGTAGGTTCCAAGACATCACGCACTTGTTTCGCAGTTGGCCCGGCAGCGCCCGGATCGAACTTCGTAATCGCTTCGTGCGTCGCCAGGCGTTGCCCTGTCGCAACCTGGATTGCGTCGTGATTCTCATAAGCAAACAAACAAAAAAGCACCGACACAATCAGGGTTGTGATCGCGGCCGGCTGCTTGCGGAGAGATGAAAAAGCAAGGAGCCCACCCACAACAACGACATACAAATTCCAATATCCTTGGAGCGCGTTCGAGCGTTCAAAGTACAGCTGAATAAGTTCGTTATAGTTCATAAGAGTGCGCGGCGATTATGACGTTCAAAATCTCGCGGAGGCGAGGACAAATCTGGGTCGCGAAAAATCCAGAAGCAGAACGCGGCAAGAGCGAATCCGCCGGCGATGTCGATTAAGTGATGCTGATAAGTGAGCACCGGCGACATTGCGATCAGCGCGAACCAGACAGCGATGGCAATGCGAATCAAGCCGCGGGTGTGGCGAAAGTAAACATCGACAAGAATCAACATCAGCGCCGCGTGCAGCGAAGGTAGGAGATTGTAAGGCGCGTCCATTCCGCGAAACCAATCAAAGATTGCGCCGAGCCAACCATCAGCGTGCGGCCGCGGAAAGGCGAACCGCAGCGGAAAAAGTAGGAAACAGATTCCTGCAACGATGATCGCGGCCGCGATCCGCTTGGCGAAGATCGACAACTCGCGATCGCTTCGACAAAGAAATGGCGCCACAACGAAAAAGAGATCGATCGACAAGTAGGGGAGAATGAAAAAGGGCACGAATGGGACGCTGCGTTCCCATTCAAAATAAAAACTGCCGACGTTGCCCCGGCGCGCGGTGATCCAGTTGCAGCCGCCGTAGACGATCAAAAATAAGATCGACAGCCCTACCGATACCGCGAGCGCATTGCTCCGTTTAACGGGCACGTTGAGCGACTGAAACCGTGAACATTCCCCAATGGTCGATCTCCATCTCGATCTTTTCGAATCCGGCGACGCGCACGAGTTCATCCATCTCTGCGGTCGTGCGTCGCCGCATGATCCAGGGCTCGCCTTCGCGATTGCGGAGCACGCGAGCAATGAATTCGAGCTGCGGGTGCCACGGTTGATTTGTGTATATGAGATAGCCGCCGGGTTCGATCGCTTCTGCCAGCCCGCGCAGCGAATTCAACACGGGTTCGTTTTCCGGGAATAATTCGTAAAGACCGGAGACGATTCCGATCGTTGGCCGCGGCTGGATTGCGCCCAGCGCAGCACGGTCGAACGCATCGCTACGCTTTGCCACAACTTGACCATTAAGATTGAGTTCGTCGGCGAGAGCTCGAGCAGCGTCGATATTTTCCTGTTTGTAATCGCATAGCGTCGCACCAATGGAAATTTCCGGCATTGCCCGAATGGTCTCGATCACGTAACGGCCGGCTCCGGCGGCGACATCGAGAACCCGAACTGGCCGACTTTCCGCATGGACTTTTCGAATCAAATCGCGCAGGACCTTTTCTAGATTGGCTTTGCGTTGGCGAATGCCCCGCCAGCCGATGCTGTTGAGATACAACTTGTCGATGAACCGGCCGAGAGCCATCACGCCGCACGGTTCGTTTTTGTAAACGTAATCGAGAGAAAGACCGGAATCGAAACCGTTCTGCCAGCCGAGCTTGATTCCGTGGCTCAAGCGACCTGCAGCTTTCAATCCAACACGCGCAATGCCGAATCCACTGGTGCCGTTGTTCTTCAAGCGCTCGTACTCGCGCCAAGTGTGACCGCTCCTGCCAGCGCTCACGAGCGAAGGAGTGGTTTTCGGCTTCGCGAAACAATCCAACACGAATTCGCGGACAAGATCGATAACTTCCCGCCGGTTCGTTTCATGAAAGAGCGCGTGATAGGCACCGTTGAAAATGTGAATCCGTTTCACAGCCGAAGACAATCCGTCAAAAAATTCGCGCTGTGCTTTCAGACTAACTACCCAATCCTTACCGGCGCCGATGATCAAAGTCGGCGTCTGAATTGCGCCCGCGTCAGCGAGCAATCGTTTCGCGGTGTCGTGAAGATCGAGAAGCACGTTGACCGCGATTTGCCGAAAGATGAGCGGATCGGAATCGTAAAGCGCGGCTTGCTCGCGATCGCGGGTGAGCATTTTCGCTTTCACGTAGCTCTTCACGAATTGTGGCCGCAACAGTCGCAGCGTCGGAATCGCAAACGGAAGATATAGCTTCACGTGAAACGCAGCCGTTGTGAGAATCATCGCGCGAATCGGCGGGGCATAATCGTGAACCCAGGCCGTGACCGTGACGGCAGCCAGGCTGTGCGCGAGCACGATCATGTTTTCGAGCGCGATGTTGTGCTGCTCCGAGACGTGACGGACAAACGCGTCCACATCTTTGATCACGTCGTGGAGACTATTTGCCGCACCGCGTTCTCCCGGTGAATGCCCATGACCGCGCGCATCCCATGCGAAAATGGCTACATCATCCAGGCCTAGCAAATCAACTGTCTCCCGCCATCGCCCGGAATGTTCGTGACCGCGATGAAAAAGCAGCAGCGCCTTGTTTGCCGGCTTCTCGGGAAGCCAGGCGCGATAAAACAACTCGGCGCCGTCCCAAGTCGTAAAGGTTTGCTCAGTGCCTTCCATTTTCGTGACGCAGCTCGTTCACTGCTTCGCGCAATTCCGCGGAAATGGCGCAGATGTCGATCTTGTCCGCGCCACGGTCGCGAAAAGTTCGCGGCGATCCGACGATCAATCGAACTTTGCCTGGTCTCGGTAGGCGCCGGCCTTTTGGCCACGCCCGAAAGGATCCGTCGATGAAACAAGGAACCACGGCTACGTCGCGCCCAGCGACCAGGGCGCCGATTCCAGATTTAAATTCGCGGATCTCGCCGGTTGTCGATCGTGTCCCTTCGGGAAAAATAATCAGGATCGTTCCCGGATTTCCGAGCATGTCTTGGCAAAGCGAGAGGCTTTGCCGCACGCGAACCTGGCGGGCGAATGGCAACGCGTTTACAACCACCGCCGCAATCCAAAGGCGCGATACGCTTTGGAAAAAATAATCGGACGCGGCCGCCGGAAATGCACGATGCAATTTCCGCAATGGCAACGCCGCGAGCAGGCAGAGCGTGTCGAGGTGACTGCAATGGTTCGCAACGATTACGAACGACCGATTCGTGCGCAGATTTTCGTGACCGATGATTTCGAAACGATGATAAACGCGTAGCAACGCGCGAATGATCAACGCTCCGAGCGAGCGCAATCCGTAGACCAGCATGTCGGGCTCGCGCGGGAACTGGCGGAGCCGCTCGAGCGGCGTTCGCTCGACATCATTGGGGGAATCGTAACGCCATTTCCTCATCGTAGCGGATAATAGTAGCCGGCCATATGCATGAACAGGGGCGCGGCGTAAATCAGACTATCAATCCGATCCAGAATGCCGCCATGCCCGGGAATCGTCGCGGCCATGTCTTTGGTCCCGATGTCGCGTTTGATCACGCTAATGGAAAGATCGCCCAGTTGTCCGCCGATTCCAACGATCAGCCCGGTCAGGATCAATTGGCGAGCACCGAAGAATGGAAATGAGAACCGCAGCAGCCACGGCAGAATCATGGAGATAGCCAGCGCGCCGAGTGCGCCTTCCCAGGTTTTGTTTGGACTGATCTCGCTGCGCAACGGATGTCGTCCGAAGATTTTGCCGAACGTAAACGCGGATACGTCGCTGAGCGCGGTCGCGAAAATAATGTAGCAAAGAAATCCGTAGGCATTGACGGCATTGGCCAGAAACCCGAGGTGTCCAAACATCCAGCCGATGTAAATAAAACCAACGATGGCGAGCGACATCCGTTGCAACTCGCCGCGGGCGCGATTGCGCAAAATGGGAATGAGCAGGATCAACGCGATCGCAAACACCGGCGCCGCGGCAAAAAATCCGTACCAGCCAGTGCCCGGTTCTTCCCCACGCGGATGCGACATCACCGACGCGATCCCGACAGTGACGATGCCGGCGTAAACAGCGCCGGTCAGCCACCAATCGCGATACAAACCTGATGCGCGCGCGAATTCTTTGAACGCATAGATGCCAAGCAAGGTGACGCCGACGATGGTTGGAATGCGTCCGGCAAAAACAACCAGCAAGCCAACCCCGGCGATGACGAGCCACGACCAATACGTCCTGAACATAGACGCCGTTTCTTTTTTTAAAGCGACTCGCAAGAAACTCAGGACCGCGCCGCCAGCCGCCAGTGAAATCAAAACGATGAAGAAGTAAGCGCGAAAAATCGGATCGTGTAGCGCGATCTGCGGCGACATCACCGCTTATTTTGCAGCGCGCCGGTGATTCGTTGCAAGCGAACAACCATGGTTTGGATGCAGCCGGCGATCACAACAAGACAAGTCCAGTCTAGAATCGTGAAGCCGGCAAAAGATCGACAACTTACAAACTCGAGCCAGGCGCCGACACTGAGCGCGACCATTCGCCAGGGCTTGGACATAATTCCTCCGAACTCGCGTTGCGCTCCCAGGGCCTGTCCAAACAAGCCCACGTAGGCTGTGACCACCGCGAAGATCGCCGCCCAATATCCGATGAACGGATTCATCAAACCGCTGTGCGCGACGCCGACAAAAATGATGATGTCCGAAATGCGATCCGGCAGATCGTTCAGAATTTCGCCGCGCCGGCTCGCCTTATTCGCTGCGACCGCGACCATGCCGTCGAGCATGTTGAACCAAAGCCGCAGATAACAAAACAACGGCGCGACAATCAAGAGCCATCGAAACTCTCCCGATTTCCAAAAACAAATCGCCGCGATGGACGCCGCGGCGACCGATAGGTACGAAACCACATCCGGATGAATGCCGTGACGCACACAAGATTTCGTTGCCACTTCGGCAGTTCGCCGGAAACCCGCTGCAATCGGCCGCCGCGAAGTCGGTGCGTAGTCAGACATCCAGGTTAGGGGCGTCGATCTTAGGCCAGCAAATCCATCATCTGCTTGGCTAGTTTCGGTCCGATGCCGCTTTCTTCGTGTTTGAAACAGACGAAGGCGTCGCTCCAATTTGATTTTTGTTCGCGGACAAACGTTGCCCACTTTTCGACGTCGGCCGTCTGATAATCTTCGCGCCGCAATCGGAGATAACCGTAATCTGCGGTGATCTTCTTTGGCGTCGCGAGATCGTCGGTATCGGCGATGCATAAGGAAATATTTCGCGACTTCAGCAATTCAAAGATCTCATCGTCGAACCACGAATCGTGGCGGAATTCGAACGCGGCGCGCATGGACGGAAACTCGCGCAGAAATGAACTCAGCACGTCGGCATCTTTCTTGAAAGTCGGCGGCAGCTGGAACAGGACCGGGCCAAGTCGCTCGCCCAAACCCGTCACGACTTTGCAAAAATATTCGAGTGTGTCGGCGCAATCCTTCAGCTTGGACCAATGCGTGATTTTTTGCGGCGCTTTCAGCGCGAATCGGAATTTCTCCGGAGTCAGCGTTTTCCAATTCTCAATCGTCTTCGGCGCCGGAATCCGATGAAAAGTGTAATTGATCTCCGTGGTTGAGAATCGTTCCGCGTAATACGGGAGCATTTTCGCCGTCGACAAATCCTCCGGATAAAAATTCCCTTTCCATTCTTTGTACTGGAAACCCGACGTGCCGATCCAAAGATTCACAGGAACAGATTAACCACGGATTTACGCAGATATCACGGATAAGAGAGACTCAATTTTTCTGTATCCGTGTCATCCGTGGTTTCTTAAAGCACGCCGACGGCGCGCGAGATGAGCAGGATCACGATGCTGAGGGAAATAGAAATCTGGACCATCGTTAGAACTTTTACCCAACGCGCGAGCAACGGCGCGTCGGTCGGACCGAAGGTTGAGCTTTGGGTAAATGCGACGAAAAGGTAATCGACAAAGCGCGGGCGCCACGGTCCAATTTGGTAGCGCTCCCGTTCGCCTGCCTCAACCTGCATCTGAGGAAAGAAAAAACTGCGACTGCCGAATTCGTGGCGTTCCTCGCGCTTGGTTGGCCCGCCGCCGTCCAGTCGCCAATACCACAGTGCGAAAACGATCACGTTGGTCAGCCAGAGCAACCCGCCCGAGCGCAAGAGTTCAAGCGGCGATTCTTTGTGCGATGGAAGCGCGCGCACTAACAGTCCCACCGAAGCGACCAGCGCCAGCGTCGTGATTCCATTAATGGTAATGCCCAAGGCGCGATTCAACGAATGCTTGCCGGTGCGATGACTGATTACCGTCGGAACGAGCAAGACGACGATCAGCGTCGGCAACAACCAAATCGGGCCCACGATGAGATCGGGTGGAAGCGCCAGATAAATTGTGCCCACCGCCAGAAATGCAAGCAATGCCTGCCAGCGCGGCTCCGGTTTGTCGATGTGATTGGATTGATTCGACACAATGCCGCTATAGCAAAAATTCGCGACCAGGCGAACAACAGAAATCGCGGATTACACAGATAACACTGATACAGAACAGATTAATTTCTTATGATCCGCAACATCCGTGTAATCCGCCGGTTCTTTTAAGGCCAGTCCGCCTCGGACTTTGGGCGTGACAAAGCGTCCCCGCCGTGAAAGATCGACATCCTCACCTAACGAAAGGCTCAAATCATGAACTTCCAAAAAAATCTCGGGCTTCTCCTGTTGGCAATCTATCTCATTCTGGTCGGGATCGTGTCGCTGGTGGCCAGTATCGCGATTCCACCGATTGTGATGGGTATTTTAGCGTTGGCAGCCGGTATTCTTATTTTAATAGGCCGGTAACGGCGGCTTGTTTCCAGGCGCTAGACAGGTTCGGTGTCGTGGAGCCGGCCGTAATCGACGGTCAGCCGCCGTTCCTTGTCCTTGCTCTGCTGGTAAATTTCGACGAAGCGGTGACCGAACTGGAGGTCGCGCCAGCTATAGTCGTGTTGCGTTTGCACTTCGGCCGCGATCACCGGATCGATCCCGACCACTGAGACAAAGAAAAGCGCGCGCTCTGCTTCGAGGGATTCAATGGTCGCGCCGTGAAGCGGACTTTGCTCATCGATCTCGTGGCGCAAAGTTAACGCCGCTGGAAAAACGGTGAGCCGGTCGAAGTGTAATTTCAGATCGTGAAAGTACCTGAAATCGCCACCTTCAAGTAATTGCTGGTCGCGCGAGTACATAATCCGAAATTCCGCCTCAACCATGCTGTGGTGATTCTCGTTACCAATGCGCACCATCAGGGTCGGCTTTCCATTTAATGGTCCGATGACCATTGATCTACTGAAGAGAACGCGCGCGATCGGACGCGAAAACCGCACGAAAATCAGGCCGGTCATGACCGCGATCAAAAATATTCCGGTCATGATCTCGATCGTGCTGACCAGATGTCCGTAAAGCGTTTGCGGATACATGTGACCGTACCCAACCGTGGCCAGCGTCTGGACACTGAAGAAAAAGCAATCGAGGAACCAGTTGGTGCTGGTTCTACCGGCGACGCTGTTTGGGTCGATACTATAAAAAACGGCAAAGAGAAGATTCAGGCCGATATAAACAGCGCCGACAAACAGAGCGAACTGTGGCCAACTCAAGCCCAAGAGCCAGCGATAGAAGTCGCGCCATTGCCAGGCGGCCGTATTGACCTTAACGAACTCGACCTGTCCCGATCGAACGAAAACCTTATTGCGCCCGCTTCTCCGATGGCGAACTTCTTTGTGCACGACGCTACCATACCCCAATGTGGCCTTTCAAAAAAACGCAATTAGCGAGGCCCGACGAATTCCCCGCGGTGATCGATGCCCTCGGCGAGAAGTTGCGAAGCGCTGGCTTTGTGGTCGAGGCTGATCGGTTTCATTATTTGGTGCACGAATTTGTCGTTACGACTTCAACTGAACTGTATGGCGAGCTGCACCTCGCTTTGAAAAGATTGGACCATGAGCACCGCGCTCTGCCACGCGATATTGCCGCCGAGGGTCGCCGCCTGATCAAAAGCATCGACCGCATCTGCCGCTGGCGCTGAAGGCTGGATGAAATTAGCCCAGCAGTTCAGCGCTGGGTTGTGTGTGCAATTCACGCAGTCCCGACCAGGACGACAGACGCTTCTTTCCTCCTTCCCGGACTCTTTCATTGCGGATTGGCTAACCCAGCGTTAAAACGCTGGGCTATTCTCGATTGCACCCGATTCTGAATCCAAGCGGCTTATTGCCGCATCTAAATCAATACAGAGGCTTATGTTTAAACGCATTTTGAAGTGGTTTTTTACGCTTGTTCTCCTCGCCGTCATCGCGCTCGCGATTTTCCTGATCAATCTGATCTGGTTTCGGCCGTGGAGCCTGAATCTTTTCTACGAAAAAGTTTTTGCCGAAACCGTTTTCAGCGAACCGGAATTACTCTCCGCGCTTGGCTTGGTCGAGCAATTCGGGATCACCAGTCACAACGGAAGGCTCAGCGACGAGTCGCCGGCCCATCAGCAAATGGTGATCGACCGTTGGAAAAAAGATCTGACTCAGCTGCACGAGTATTCGTTAGATCGACAATCCCCCTCGCAAAAGCTTTCCACGCACGTGCTGGATTGGTTTCTCAAGGACCAGGTCGAAGGCGAGAAGTGGCAGTGGCACAATTACCCGGTCAATCAGCTCTTCGGCGTCCAGAACCAGTATCCCTCGTTCATGGCCAACACCCATCGGCTGCTCACTCAACAGGACTGCGAGTATTACATCATGCGACTGGATGGGTTGCCGAAAAAGTTCGATCAAACGCTCGAGGGCTTGAAGTTCCGCGAACAGAAACAGATTCTGCCTCCGCGTTTCGTCGTCGAAGAAGTGCTCAAGGAAATGAGCGAGTTCATCGCCAAGCCCGCCGCCGAAAATATTCTGGCTACGTCGTTCAAGACGCGCGCCGCCAAGATCGATAAGTTGACCGAGGAGCAACGCGCAGATTTCCAGAAGCGCGTCGAAACGGAAATCACCGGTCAGGTTTATCCGGCTTATCAAAAGCTGATCGCTTATTTCCAGGAGCTTCTGCCGAAGACAACCACCGACGATGGGGTTTGGAAATTGCCGGACGGCGATGCGTTCTATGCTTACGCACTTCGCTCAAACACGACTACAAGTATGCCGCCGAATGAAGTGCACGAGCTCGGTTTGCGCGAAGTGACGCGAATCGAGGCTGAGATGCGCGCGCTCCTCGATGCCAATGGTTTCGCCGGCCAGCCCATCGGCGCGGCGATGGATAAACTCGGCAAAGATCCACGCTTCCTTTATTCGAACGACGACAAAGGCCGCGCCGAAGCGCTCGCGGAATTCAAACGTTTGATTGACAATGCCGTCACGGAATCCAAGCAACATTTGTTTTTGACCGCGCCCAAGGCGCAGATCGACATCCGCCGGGTCGAGCCATTCAAGGAAGCGACCGCGCCGGGTGCGTATTATCAAGGCGGCGCGATGGACGGATCGCGGCCCGGAATTTTTTACGCGAACCTGCGCGATATGAACGAGGTGCCGAAGTGGAGCATGCCGACACTCGCCTATCATGAAGGCGTACCCGGACATCACTGGCAGATTTCAATCGCGCAAGAACTCAAAGGTGTGCCGCAATTTCGCAAAATCGTCCCGTTCACCGCTTATGCCGAAGGGTGGGCGCTCTATTGCGAATGGCTCGCGAAACAGGCAGGTTGGTACGACAAAGATCCGTTCGGCGATCTCGGCCGTTTGCGCGACGAACTTTTCCGCGCGGTGCGTTTGGTGGTCGACACTGGGATTCACGCGAAACATTGGACGCGCGAGCAAGCGATCACTTACATGCGCGACAAAACCGGCATGGGGGAAAAGGAAGTGAAGTCGGAAATCGAGCGTTACATCGTCAATCCCGGCCAGGCCTGCGCTTACAAGGTTGGAATGTTGAAGATCCAGGAACTGCGTTCGCGCGCACAGCAGGAACTCGGAGACAAATTCGACCAGCGCGAATTTCACGAAACCGTGTTGAAGAACGGCGCCTTACCGCTCGAAATTCTCGAGGAGCAGGTCAACGATTACATTCAGAAAAAGAAGGCTTAACCGCGGATTACGCGGATTAAACGGATGCGAAAAATCCTAATCGCGCTCGTTCTCGTCGTCATCCTTGGCGGCCTTTGGCTTTGGCGAGGTCGCGATTTGTCGATGTTGATCGATCGCTTTTACGTAATCAAAGCATCGCAACGCTCGGTCAAGACGATCACCTACGAAGGAAACGGGACGGCTGGAATTCTCCGGGTTGACGATCTCACCCTGAGTTTAAACGAAGTTGAATTAGGTGGAGCACAACCGAGCGTCGGTACGACCAAGGACAATCAGCTTGCGCTCTCCTTTAACGGCAAAGTCTTTCCATTCGGACCCGCGTCGGGAGGCGACAATCTTGCAGCTGCCGTACCGAACGACGATGTGGCATTAGTCTCAACTCAACACAGCGCAATTCCCTGGCCCAACTTTTTCGAAATTAATTTCATGACCGGCAAGTCGCCGTCATGGAAACGGCAGACCTATCAGAAGCTCGTTTGGAAAAAGCCGACCGGCGCCAAACTCGAAATGCTCTGGCGTTATGAACAATACTTTTATCCCGAGGATCGATGGGTTGAAGCTTTCATGACGCGCCCGGGTTCGACCGGTCTGATTCGAATTAATATCTCGAACGCCGCTCGATAACTCGGGCCGATGAAAACGCTGCAGCCACGGCGCGGCGCCTGCACTGAGCGCAGTCGAATGTGTCGCCGTGTCTGCTCAATCGCAGATGACGCCCCGACAGAGCGGGGCGGCTGCAGCCTCTTTAAGATTGTCATCTGAGACTCAACGATCCAAAGATCGGAGCATGAAAAGAATCGGAATGATACTGCTCGCGCTCTATCTCATCGTCGATAGTCTGCTCGGATTCGGGCTAAACATCGGCCCATTTATTTTCTTGCTCTATATTGTCGGATTAGCTGCCGGTGTTCTCATTCTCATCGGCGCGATGGCAAAATCCGGCTGAGTTCGCCGATCCGGCGGAAATCGAGAGAACGCTAAAGAGCGTTTGGACTGTGACACGATCAATTTCGAAATCGCGTTCTTGGTTACCGCGGCGTTTACAAAAGATTCAGCGGCGAGGAAACGGTGATCAGCGTTTGGTCGCGCGGGTCAGGAGATAATCCTGCCGCAACATATTGTTCTCGAAATAGGGAGCCAGAAGCGCGTCGTACTCCCGTCGGAATTGGGTTAGCCGTGCAGGATCGCTCGCGCTCAACATTTCAACGAGTTTCAACATCGGGCCCGCCGTCCGCTCGATCACTGCGCGATAGCTCGGAAGACTCAGGGCCGGAAAGTTCATGCGGGCACGATCGAAAACGATCTCGGTAACAGCGCTGCCCAGCCGCTCACGCACGATATTCGGATCACCCCATTGAGGCGGCGGCGAGACGCCGGGCGGCGGCGGTGGCATGTAACTACCAACCAAAGTAAAGCTGCGGCCGACGAGCAATTCCGGAGGCCAGGTGGAAAACGCGATTGTGCCGCCCAGCTTAAGCACGCGCAGCATCTCACGAATGGCAACCTCGGGTCGCGGCGCGAACATGTGTCCGAACTGGCTCAGAACAATATCAAATGCGCCGTCCTGAAACGGCAGGGCTTCGACATCGCCTTCGCGGCAATCAACATCTACTTCGGCAACGCCGGAATTTTCCCGGGCCCGCTCCAGCAGCTCGGGCGTCAGGTCAAGGCCAGTCACGTTTGCACCGATGCGTGCCGCAGTAATGGCAACGACTCCGGTTCCGCAAGCCACGTCAAGCACACGTTGACCAGATTGGACGCCGGCAAATTTCACCAGCCGCGCCGCGGTAGGCGTGGTGACCGACTCCAGCGGCGCGAAATGCGCCCAGCCTTCCTTTTGCGCCGCCTTAAATTTTGCAATCGGATCATCGCTCATGAAGAAGGATGAAATCAGATCACCAGTTGCGCAATTTGCTTTTGCAGCGCATTACTCTGCGGCAATGAAACCGGACCGAAGGTTGTCAAATTTTTGCGCTGCTTGCCGCGCCGTAGTCCCGCGACTGCGGGACCTAGGCTGTGGAATTATCATGTTGTCGATCTTTGCCTTGACCGCATTGCCGATGATGAACGCGCAGCAACGGCGGTTTGAACAGGAACCAGTGCGCGCGGTCCCGGTGGGAACGCCTCGGCCAGTTGCGGCGCCAACACCAAAGCCGACTCCGAAAGTCTTTGTCGCCCTGCCGAATTACGACGAAGAAACAGCAACGCGGCTCCAAATTTTTTTGGACAACAACAATTTTGCTCCGGGAAAGATCGACGGCAAAATGGGCGAGTTTTTTCGCAAGGCGCTCATCTCTTTCAAACACGCGCACGCTCAGCGCGAGACTGGCGTAGTCGATCAATCGATGCTCGATCAGGTACCGGTGACTTTCACGACTTACACGATCAAAGGCGACGATCTCGCTTATGTCGGCAACTTGCCGACCGCGCACGAGGAGCAGGCGAAACTAAAATTTTTGCCGTACACCTCGTTGCTCGAATTCGTGGCTGAACGCTATCACTCGGCAGAGAGCTACATTCAAAAACTCAATCCCGGAATGGATTGGGAAGGCCTCGAACCGGGAGACACCCTCAAAGTTCCAAACGTGCTCCCGTTCGAAATTGAAAAGGTCTCCGAGCAGAAAATTTCGGCAAACCCGAAATTCGCCGCGCGTAAAATTTATGTCGATACCACCGAGCGTTTGCTCGAGGTGTTCGACAACAATCAACTCGTTTGCGTTTTCCCGATCACGCCCGGCTCAACCGCATTGCCGGCGCCGGTTGGAACTTGGAAAATTCAGGGCGCTGCCACCTGGCCGTGGTTCCGATACGACGAAGGCATGCTCAACTACGGAGTCCGGACAGAAAATTATTACAATCTGCCTCCCGGCCCGAACAATCTTGTCGGTGTGCTCTGGATGAGCTTGAACAAAACCGGCATCGGCATTCACGGAACCAACAATCCGGAAACGATCGGTCGCGCTGCGAGTCACGGTTGCATTCGCCTGGCAAACTGGGATGCGATTCGGATCAAAGATCTGGTCAGTATCGGCAATACCGTCATTATTTTTTAATGTAGCCACCGCCCTGTGGGCGGTCACATAGCCGCATTCCGACGGCGCACAGCGCCGTGGCTACAATTTTCTAACATTTTTCGCGCGGATTCGCGGTCTCAGACGTCTAGGCTGTAGATCGACATGATGGAAGCCAGTGAGCGCGAAGTTTATCGAGCAGCCATTCACGGCGATCGCGAGGCATTTGAAATGATCATCCGCACCCAGAGCCGCGCACTTTTTGCCATCGCTTACGGTATTCTCCAAAACCGCGAAGAAGCCGAGGACGCCGTCCAGGACGCGCTCGTGAAAGCGTGGAAATCACGATGGCGCGTGCGCGATCCGGAGAAGTTTCCGGCCTGGCTTTGCATGATCGCGCGCCATCGCGCTCGTGATGTGTTTCGAAAACGCCGAACCATTTCCTTTACCCACGAAGCACACGAAACAAACGAACCTGGGATAACCGATACGACAGAATTAGACCGACAGCTTCATTCCGCTCTTGCGACGCTTCCAGAGCTCCATCGCGCGGCCATCTCGCTTCGTTATTTCGAAGAAATGGATTACGCGACGATTGAAAGCCGACTCGGTCTAACGAATGGCTCGCTCCGCGGAATCCTCGGTCGCGCGCTCGCGACCATGCGCAAACAACTCAAACCGGCTCTCGCCCCTCAACAGCCATGACCATTCACGACGACATCGACAATTTTCTCGCCGCGGATTTGCACAGCGAGCTGTCCGACGAGGAACGGAACGCATTGCACACGCACCTCGTTGAGTGCGCGAGCTGCCGACAGGCTCATCAGGAAACCAAAGTTATGAACAGAGTTTTGGAAGAAAAATTCGATACCGAAAAATCTGATATCACGTTCGAGCAACGAATGCTCGGCGAATTTCGAAATCGCATTCCGCAGAAAAACGGAAGCGTCGCGAAGTTCGTTGTCGATCTTATGCGCCTGCGCGCGACGCAGATCGCGGCGGCGGCGGCGATGTTGCTCGCTCTGGTGCAGGTCGGACGAATAGTCACCGGCGAACGCGGCGTCACGCCGCGGAATCCAGAGGATGTCGTCCTCGAACAACCTGGCGCACAACCAGCGCAGACGCCGCTGCCGTTCCCGAATCAGGTCGGCGCACTGAGCAAATCTGAAGCTCAACGCGCGAAGAAAACTGACCGACTCGCCGCACGGCAACCTGTTGCGGGGCTAACTGCCGCTGGTCCCGCACCGCCTCCAGCTCCCGAGGTTCAGCCAGAATTTCATGAAGAGGCTCGCGCACCGAGCGCGATGACGCTCTCGCCAAATGAAAATCCAACGGCTGAAGAAGTCGCCCAAAATCCGGTCGATACGTATCGACGGGATGACGTCGAATCGACAACGGCTGCGACAGCAAACCCAGCTCTGGCAAACCGAAAACTAATTCGAAACGCCACTGTCGATCTTGAGATCGTTAGTTTCGATCAGGCTGTTCAAAAGATCACTGCGTTCGCCAACGAAGAAAAGGGTTACGTCGCGACGACGAGCTCGGAGAAACAAGAGAACGGGAAATTAAAGGGCGAGATTGTGGTCAAAGTCCTGCCGGAAAATCTGGATCGGTTTCTGCAAAAGATCCGCGGACTTGGCGAGCTGAAGAACCAGACGCTCGGGACGGAAGACGTCACGAAAAATTATTTCGACACTGAAGCGCGACTCAAGAACGCACGCGTGATGGAGTCGCGTTTGATCGACATGCTGAAGAAGAAGAGCGACGACATCAACGATTTGCTCCAGGTCGAGAAAGAGCTCGGGCGCGTGCGCGAACAAATCGAGCAGATGCAGGGCGAACTGAAGTTCTGGGATTCGCAGGTGCAGTTCGCCACCGTGACGATTTCGCTCGCGGAAAAGGATTTGGAAGAGGCCGCCAAGTATCTCTTGAAGGAGCGCGCCCAACTCGCGCTCTACACGCCGGAGGTTGAGAAAGTATACAACGATCTCAAAGGTCTCGCGTCGCCGAAGGTTCAAATCACGAACGCGCAGCTTGATCGTGATAACACGGGCCGCGTTTCCGCGCGTGTGAGCATGTTGATCGCCCCGGAAGAGAGCGAAGCCGTTATGGCAAAGGCGAAGGCGATGGGGCGGGTCGAGAATTTCCAGATGCAGACCGAGCGCGTCGCGCAAGGAGGAGAGGAAATGTCGGAAAACGCGAAGACCAAGCGCGACAAAGTGGAGTTGAATATCACCATTTCGCGCGACGAGCAGGAGCAAGCGTTGCAGCAAACAACTCTGCGCATTCGCACTTCAGCGGTGGATGAGAAGACAAAGGCGCTGCGCGATTTAGCTGACAGACGAGGCGGGCGTGTCCGCAGCTCGACCTTTAGCCGCGATCCGGACGGGCGCGAGTTCGCCAATGTGACGTTGCGAGTGCCGATGAAAAATTATTCCGCGCTCATGCAATCGCTCAATTCCCTGGGCAAAGTTGAAAACGTGAGCGTGCAACGGCAGGACCGATCCGATGCCGATCTTGCAAACGCGCCGGCCGATTTGTCGATCCAGGTTTATAGCCAGGGCAATATTGTTTCGTCGGACACCGGCATCATCGCCACTTTGCGACGAACGATCGCGCAAAGCGCCGGCGCAGTCACGTGGAGCTTGCGCATGATCGGCGTGGCAATCGCGTTCCTCGCTCCCTGGGCGATTGCGCTGGTCGGCTTGATTTGGATTACGCGATGGATCGCGCGCGCGCGGAATAAAATCTAAATTGTAGCAGTCATCATCTTTGGGAGAAGGTTTGCGACGGTCATAGATCGCCGCTACAGGCGACGCGAATGACTTGCCCGCCTCGCAAACGAGTCATATTTTATAGACTAGGAGAATGTCGATGAAAGCCCACAGCGGTATCAGCCTGAATAACGCGGCGGTCGCGGCGACGCCAAAACATCTTTTGCAGTTCGCAGTCGATCAGCGTTACGACGATTACACGTCGGTCGATCACGCCGTCTGGCGATTCATCATGCGGCAGAACGTTTTCTTTCTCCGCGAGTACGCTCATAAAGTTTATTTCCAAGGATTGCTCGACACCGGAATCTCGTTCGAACGAATTCCGCGGATCGAGGAGATGAACGACATCCTCGGCAAGATCGGCTGGGGCGCGGTCGCGGTGGACGGATTTATTCCGCCGGCGGCATTCATGGAATTCCAAGCTTACAAGGTGCTGGTGATCGCGTGCGACATGCGCCAGATCCATCACATCGAATACACGCCCGCGCCGGACATCGTGCACGAAGCCGCTGGTCACGCCCCGATCATTGTCGACCGCGAATACTCTAAATATCTCCAGCGATTTGGCGAAGTCGGCGCCAAGGCAATGTCGTCGAAGAAGGATTTCGAGCTCTATGAAGCGATCCGGCACTTGTCGATCTTAAAGGAACAACCGAACAGCGACCCGAAAGAAGTTGAGGAAGCGACCAAGCTCGTTGAACACCGCCAGAAAAATCTAGGCGAGCCGTCGGAGATGGCGCTGCTCTCGCGGTTGCATTGGTGGACCGTCGAATACGGACTCATTGGCACTCTCGAGAACCCGAAGATCTACGGCGCAGGTTTGCTCTCATCGATCGGCGAATCGGTTTCATGTCTTGAGCCCGGCGTGAAGAAGATCCCCTATTCCATCGACGCGATGAATCAGCCGTTCGATATCACTACGAAACAGCCGCAACTGTTTGTTTGTCGCGACTTCGAGCATCTGAAGAACGTGCTGGAAGAATTTGCCGGCAAGATGGCCTATCAGGTTGGCGGACTCGAAGGCATCAACAAGGCGATCGAGTGCAAAAACACCGCGACCTGCCAATATTCATCCGGCCTGCAAGTGAGCGGCGTGTTCACGGAGGTTCTCACCGACAAAAAGAAACAACCGATTTATCTGCGAACAACCGGCAAGACAGCGTTGGCCTTCAAAGACAAAGAACTGCCGGGTCACGGAGTCGATTATCACAAGGACGGTTTCGGGTCGCCGATCGGCAATTGGAAGCAAATCCCGCTGAAGCGGGACAAGAAAGCGAAGCTGGAATTCGAAGGCGGCGTCACGGTGGAAGGCAAGATTGAGAAGTTGCTGGAGCGCGACGGCAGACTGCTTCTGATAACGTTTTCAAATTGCACCGCGAAATGTGGCGATAGCGTTTTGTTCGACCCGGCCTGGGGAACTTACGACATGGCCGTGGGCGATCGAATCACGTCGGTGTTCAACGGCGCCGCGGACAAGGACGCTTACAATCAAGTCGCGCTCGTTCCGAAAGAACGCACGATTAAGGTTCCATCGGACGCGAAACGCAAAAAGCTCGAGAGTCTTTATGCGCAGGTTCGCCAGATTCGCGAAACCAAAAAAGGCTACGAGCGTCTCGGTGAGATCTGGGAGACGCAGCAGGCCGAGCATCCCGGAGACTGGCTATTGTCGATGGAAATCTTCGAAATTCTCGACACGACCAACCAGCAACCGGAACTGAAATCGAGAATCGAGAAGTTCCTGAACAACAAAAAAGCACAGACGAAAGACCTCACGACGTTGATCGGTTGGGGATTTCGTCTGGTCGAATACCACAAGAAGCCGGAATACCAGGCCGCCCTCGCGGCGTCGCGAAAGTGACACAAATGGCAACTCTGTCATTAGCGCAATGAACACTTACGATGCGCATTGGGGCACTTCACTAATTGTAATCTCGTCACTGACGACGCTTCTAATCGCTGGCGTCATCGCGGGAATGATTTGGCGAGGGTATCATCATCCGTGGACGATCGTGTTCTTAGGGGCGATAATCGGGATTGCGCTGCTTTTCACGATTCGGGGGTATTCGATAACTCCTGACGCAATTATCGTGCATCGGCTTTTTTGGAACACGCGCTTGCCAAGAGCAGAGCTGGCGTCGGCAAAATTTGATCCGAACGCGACCGACAAAAGCATTCGAACCTTCGGCAATGGAGGGCTGTTCTCGTTCAGCGGTTTTTATCACAACCACGCCTTGGGCAATTACCGCGCGTTTCTTACCGACCCGAAACAAACGGTCGTTCTAACCTATCCGAAACGAACCGTGGTCATTTCTCCGACGCCATCAGAAGACTTCGTTCGGGAGTTGATGGCGACCACATCGCGTAAGTAAGGCGTCACCTCGCATACGCGCAAGTTGACATCTCGCGCAACCGTCTCTAAAAGCGGCGAGAGAAATTCAATCCATGTTCCCCCGATTCGTTATCGCATTCGTGGTCGTTTCTTTTCCCGGCTTTGCTCAAGCGCAGGCACAATCCCAGCAACCACAAAAATACGAGCCGGCAGGGTTAAACGTTCCGCCGCCGCAGCCGGATCTCTTCGAAGTTTCGCTCGGCTTCAACTACATTTACCTGAAAGACCAGTTTCCCGAGACGAGGGACTTATACGGAGTCGAGGTCTCAGCGTTCATCAATGCGACATCCTGGCTCCAGGCGGGCGGCGAGTTGATGGCTGATTTCGGCAGCCACTCAGTTCCTGTGTTCTTCCGCCGCACTATTGATGTCGACAGCCAGCGCTACGTTTATGTCTTTGGTCCACGCGTCACGGTTTGGCAGAATCCTCGGTTCCGAGTCTTCGCGGAAGCTCTCGCCGGCGGTGTGCATGCCGAAGCCAAATTGACCCCTCAATTTCCGTTCTCGATTTCTCGAACGGCAACGGCAGATAGTTTCGCAATGGCGCTGGGAGGAGGCTTCGATTGGCGCCTGACAAATCACTTATCCTGGCGAATTCTGCAAGCGGACTATTTGGGAACAGACCTTGGTCAGCAGTGGCAGAGTAATTTCAGAGCTTCGACTTCTATCGCTTATTCATTCGGTCAGAGGTAACTCTGCCTAGACGCTTTCGTCTTTGAAGTGGCGTTTGCCCTTTTGAGCTTTGGCGTACTCGTCCTTGCTCAAAATATTTTCGTCGAGCTGCATGTCGACGCGGAGAAAATTCTGGAACCACGTTTCGATTCGTTGCTTATCCTTCAAGACTTCTTCGGTGATGTAGTTCGCGTCGATGTTGATACAGATCCCGCCGACGATCCCGAAATCCTTGCGCTTGATTGGGATCGAAGTGCATTTGAATTTTCGTGACCCGATATTGAGCTCGTAATTCAGTTTGTCCTCGTTCTGAAGCTGCCGGCGTTTGAAGTCGATCAGCAGGTTGGTCGCTCCGTCCCGCAAATGCCGTCCCGTGACATTGTTCTCGAGCGTAATCAGCGAATGCGCCGGGTCAGCCAGATTGTGCAGTAGAATTTCGATTCCGGTGTTTGGAAACGATTTTCCCACCAATCGCACAATCCGCTCGTAGTTTTCCAGAAACTCGTGGGTGTCATCGATGATCTTTTTGCCGTCATATTTGTCGAACAATTGCGCGTAAGCTTTTTGCTCAGCCGGCTCCAACTTGGAACGCACGTTACTTTGTTCACCGATGAAGATTAGCTGACGCGCGGCGGTGTGATCATCGTTCTTGAGGAAGTAATGCATTCCAAGGCGAAAGTTGTTCAGATTAAATTCACCGAAGTTCTCGCGCGTGACGGTGAACGGGTAGAAATCGTATTCTTCCAGGTTCCGGCCAAACTTGCGGCGACGCTCTTTGTATTTTCCCCAGATGAACCCGGCAACGAGGAAAAACGCCGACGCGATAATGGACGCGATCACGTTAACGGTGATGTCATTAGGGGAAATCATCGCATGTCGATCTTAGAAATTTCCCGCCGCATTTGAGAGCGTAATATTTTCAACCGCGACGTTCTCAGGGCGCGTCAGGGCAAAAGCGACTGCATCCGCAACCTGTTCGGGCGAAATCATTTTCTCGCGCGGCCAATCGCCCGCAACACCGTCCCAAATCTCGGTATTGGTCGCTGCAGGATAAATGTTGATCACGCGAATTCGATGTTCGTGCAATTCTTCGCGGACCGATTGGGAAAATCCTTCGAACGCGAATTTGCTCATGCAATAAGCGCTCCAGTTCGCAAACCCAGTCTTCGCGGCGATTGAGAGAATATTTACAACGCTCGAACCAGGCGGCATCTGACCGGCGAACCGTTGCAGCAACAAAAACGGCGCGGTCACATTGACCCCAAGCGTTTGTTCCCATTCGCCAAGCGTGACTTCACGAAACGGTTTTACCACCGCGATCCCGGCATTATTGATCAGAATATCAAGTGGATCGTCGCCGACTTGCGAGATGAGATTGGAGACGCCTCTTTCAGTGGCGAGATCGTGAATCAATTTTACGACACTGGCGCAGTCGGATTGCACTGCCTGGCACGTCTCCGCGAGCGCGACCGTATCGCGGCCGTGCAAAAGCAGAGTCACATCGGGCGCAGCGAGTTTTTCGGCGATCGCCCGCCCAATTCCGCGACTCGCTCCGGTGATGAGAATTCTCGTCATCCGCCAATACTGTAGCGGCGGTCTGCGACCGTCGCATTAATTCGCCCGACGCTCATAGAGGGCCGCTACAATCTTCGTAAGGTAAACCGATTGTTCTTTGTCTCCCACAAACGCAATCGCACCAGCTGATGGTTCACACGGCTGTCGATCTTCGACCAGAGTGCGCGGACAATGTTTTCGCCGGTCGAGGAAATTTTTCGGAAGTCCTCGGTCTCCAGATCCAGATGTCGATCTTGCCAGGGTTCAATCGATTCGCTCAGCGCCTTTCGGAACGCAACGAAATCGTAAAGCGTGCCGCTTCGCTCATCGTAGGTTCCGCCAATGGTCGCTTCGGCCAGATAGAGATGGCCGTGACCGCATGGGTTGTCGCATTTCCCAAACAAGGTCGCGTTTTGTTCGTCCGAAAACGATGGAACATGCAATCGATGAGCGGCGCTGAAGCGCATCTGCATTCCGAGAAACATGCTCCCGCCAGTCCAAGCCTCAGCGAAGAAATCTGCGCGTTCGTGCAGACGGACTCGATGAATTGGAACTGATGCCGCCACCCGTTCGCGAATGTAAGAAGCCAGGCTTTCGGTGGTAATCGGCCGATCCTTCAAACCGGAAACGTCTTCATTGAGGTGGCGATGATCCAGCTCCTGACGCAGCGAATCGACGCACGCATCGAGATCGTGCTGCTGAACAATCGGGCGATCGGCCTTTTCCTTTCGAAAGGTGAGACGCGCGCGGTAATTGTGCCCGTGAACCGCTACCGAAGCGCCGAAAAGGCGCGCATTCTCTGCCGGCGTGAGTCGTGGAGACATCGTTTGTCGTGCCGCCGAAAATTCACACCAGTAGTTAGCCTCGCTCGCGCCATCGGCATAAAACGTTGCGCTCCGATCAGGCGTCTCAATCAGATGACACGCGACTAGTTTTGCATCGACATCGGCGAAGGAAGGCTCGACGTCGACGAAAAGCTGCCGGGCAACGTTCTCAGCCGTCGGCGGAACTTCGTGAAACGCGGGATTGTCCTCGTTTAAGAATTTATGGTCGAACCGCTCATCGACAATTGCGCCCGCACGTTTCTTGATTTCACTGATGTTGATCAGCATCCCGGTCACCGGATCGACTTTTCCGCTAAAAATAAAATAGGCGATGTAATTGCGCCCGGTGCCGTAACGAGCAGTTGTTTCCGCGCCAAATGCGGCCAGGTTTTCGCTGTCGGTCCAGCGCGAAACAAACAGCCGGCGCGAGGCCGAGAACTCAAGCCGTTTGCTGACCGTCAGGAGCATAACGAAGAAAACATACTACAAGGAATTTCGCGCCGCCTGATTTTCTCTTGCAGGGCGTCCGCGCCCTCGGCGCCCTAATATTTGGGACACGACGGCGCGTGTCCCTCCGTCATTCTTTGAGCAACGAGAGGAATTCAGAGCGCGTGCGCGCGTCTTCCTTGAACGCGCCGAGCAGACAGGAAGTTTTCATGACCGAATTCTGCTTTTCGACTCCGCGCATCATCATACAAAGATGTTTCGCTTCCACCACGACCGCGACGCCAGTGGGCTCGAGACAATTCATCAACGACTGCGCGATCTGCGTCGTCAGATTTTCTTGAATTTGTAAACGGCGGGCAAAGACATCGACAATTCGCGCGACTTTCGAAAGCCCGATCACTTTGCCGTTCGGAATGTAAGCCACGTGCGCGCGTCCAATGAACGGAAGCAAGTGATGTTCGCACATTGAATAAAGCTCGATGTCTTTGACCAGAATAATCTCGCTCGCGTCGGAATCGAAGATCGCGTCGTTGACGATTTCTTCGACGCATTGGCGGTAGCCCTGGGTGATAAATTCCATCGCCCGCGCGGCACGCGCAGGCGTCTTGACCAGTCCCTGCCGATTTGAATCTTCGCCGATCGCGTCGAGCAGATCGTGGTAGATCTTGGTCAACTTGCCGAGTTGCCCAGGCGGCAACGGCTCGGCATAACCGGCGAGACGATCTTCGGTTTCAATTTCAGGATCGAACGTTCGCAAGATCGACAATTCCTTAATCGAGCCAACTCAGCGGATATTTTTCGTCGTCGAGGGCAACGGCCGCTTCGGTCAGCTCAAGCGTGTGTTGGGTGTCAAACATGACCGCAAGCTCTTCCGTTCGGGTTGCGTTCTTGCTCGCCATGATCGTGCCGGGATGCGGCCCGTGTGGAATCCCGCGCGGATGCAGTGTGATCGACGCCGGCTCGATACCGCGACGCGAACCGAAATTGCCGCGGACGTAAAACAATACTTCGTCGGCTTCGACGTTGTCGTGCACCCACGGAATTTTCACTGCCTCCGGATGGGTATCGAGAAAGCGTGGCGCGAACGTGCAGACGACATAACCGCGGATCTCGAAGGTTTGGTGGATCGGCGGCGGCTGATGGACGGTCCCGGTGATCGGTTCGAAATCCTGGGCGTTGAATGTGAACGGATAAACGTAGCCGTCCCAACCAACGACATCGAACGGATGATGCGCCATCGTCACGCAAGTCCAGCGCGGACCATCCTTGACCAAAATTTCGGTGTCCTCTTCCTTGTCGATCGTGTTCAGCTCAGTCGGGCCATGAAAATCGCGCTCGGAATACGGCGCGCCCATTTTGATTTGACCCTCCTGATTCAAATAACGTTTCGGAATTCGCACCGGACCGCTTGATTCGAGAATGAGATAATCTTCCTCCTCCACCTTGTCCGGAACGAGCCGGTAGGTGATGCCGCGAGGGATGACGATGTAATCCTCTGCGCGATAAGTTTGCTTTCCGAAAATCGTTTCGACTGTGCCGCCACCTTTGAAGACAAAGATGATCTCATCGGCGCCGCCGTTCTTATAATACTCGAACTTGCCGTACGGTTTTTCGGGACGCGCCCGCCATGCAGTCATGTCCTGATTAAAAAGAATCGGGATGCGGCCGCTGTAGAGATCGCCCTTTCGCGGAATGTTCGCCGTGCGCAGATGGTGATGACGCAGCGGACTGTCGGCCGCTTTCTTCAGCTCTTCGCATTTCAAAAGCTTAACGCTGCGGACGCGCGTCGGCGGCCGCAGATGATACATGATCGAGTAGGCTTCGTTGAAGCCCTCCGTCGTGATGACGTGTTCGTAGGCGATGCCTTCGTTTTTAAACGTTGGCGCCGCGCCGTTGCGATGAAACCAAATGTGATGTTTTCGCGGAATCTGACCGAGCTTGTGATAAAACGGCATTGTCTTGTCCTCTTACAAATTGCCTCTGCGCTCCTGTTCCTTTTCAAGCGCTTCGAACAGCGCTTTGAAATTTCCTTTGCCGAAACTCTTCGCGCCCTTGCGCTGAATGATTTCAAAAAACAATGTTGGCCGATCCTCCACCGGCTTGGTGAAGATTTGCAGCAAATATCCTTCGTTATCGCGATCGACCAGAATGCCGAGCCGCTTCAACGGCTCGAGATCTTCGTCGATATGGCCGACGCGAGCGGGCAACTCATCGTAATAGGTGGACGGAATATTCAAAAACTCGACGCCGCGCTTCTGAATCTCGGTCACAGTTTTGACGATGTCCTTGGTCGCGACGGCGACGTGCTGTACGCCTTCGCCGTTGTAAAATTCGAGATACTCTTCCACCTGCGATTTCTTTTTGCCTTCGGCCGGCTCATTGATCGGAAATTTCACAAAACCATTCCCATTGCTCATGACCTTGCTCATCAAGGCCGAGTATTCGGTCGAAATATCTTTGTCGTCGAAGGTCAGGATGTTTTTGAAGCCCATCACATCCTCGTAAAACTTCACCCAGGGATTCATTTGGTTCCAGCCGACATTGCCCACGCAATGATCGACGTATTCCAGGCCGGTCTCAGACGGCCGGTAATCCGATTCCCATTTCTCGAACCCGGGCATGAACACGCCGCTGTAATCTTCGCGTTCGATAAAAAGGTGAACGACTTCGCCGTAAGTGTGAATGCCGCTCATGACCACCTGGCCGGCGTCGTCTTTGAGCGTGGTCGGCTTCATGAAACTCTTGCCGCCGCGTTTGGTCGTCTCGTTCCAGGCCGAAGTCGCGTCTTTGACCTTTAACGCGATCGCCTTCACGCCGTCGCCATGTTTGGCAATGTGATCGGCAATCGCGTTCCCTGTCCGCAGCGGAGTCGTTAGAAGAAATGTGAGTTTGTTCTGACGAATCGCGTAGCTCACGCGATCCTTGGTTCCCGTCTCCGGCCCCGAATAGGCGAGACTCTGGAATCCGAAAGCGGTCTTGTAAAAGTGGGCCGCTTGCTTGGCGTTGCCGACATAGAACTCAACATAATCGGTGCCCTCGAGCGGCAGAAAATCGGCTTCGGCCGCCGCCGCTTTCTTCGGAGCTGCAATTGTCGTAGCCATAATTTACCTCCGCATTCGTCCGCGCTTGGCGCGTCCTCTAAATATAAGATCGACAATCACCCCTCGCAAGGATGCGTCGCTTCTGTAGCGCGGTCTATGACCGCCCAACAAAGATAACCGCTATTTGCCATCCGAATGCGCGAGTTTCTGGAACCGTGGGTCATTGCGCAACGGATCGAACATCGGATCGAGCCGGAGCAGCGCGGGAGTCAGCGGCACGATAGTCTGTGCAGTAGCATAGGGGATCGAAAGTAGCTTCTGTAAAGCGGCAATGGCGCGGTCGGGTTCGCCCATTTGCGATGCCACCCGGGCGAGGATCTCGATCGGAAACGGACCAATCAAGGCGTCTTTCTCAATTGGGATCACGGCCATCGCGCGTTCGGTCAGAGCGAAGGCGGCGGTTTTGTCGCCAAGACCCATATCTGTCAGGGCGAGATCTCCAATCAGAGCAAAATTTTCCGGCTGTTCTTTGAGCAAAGGTTCCAGTTCGCTGCGAGCTTGGCGCCAACTTTCCTGGGCAGCGGCATGATCGCCCCCGACTTCTTGCGCCCAGCCTAACCAAAAGCGCAGTTCGCCATTGAGATGACCCAGTGCCGGATCGGGCTTAGCCAGGATCTCCTTTAGCCGAGGGATGATTTGTACTGGGCGCCGCTCCAGAATCGCTTGGTGAACTTGTGTTTCTACCACTTGGGTATGGTCGGCATTCGGGTGGAGCGGACTAAGGAGCGCCGAAGCCCGCGGCAGGTCCCCTTCGGCCTGTGCGATAGCCGCTTTTAGCCCCAGGGTATCGACGTCGTCCGGCGCAATATCTAGAATCTGATCAAGCTTTCGCGACGCTTCCGGGAAGCGCCGCCGCACAATGGAGGCGAGTGCGTGCGCGTTGAGTAGGCTAACGTTGCGCGGGTCGAGCTGTTCCGCCTCGTTGAGGTATGTCTCGGCCTGGTCCCACTGGCCTCGTCTCCTCGCGACAAAGGCGAGCAATGCAGGAATCCGGCTACTGTTTGGCAGGAGCCGATGTGCCTGTTCAAAGTAGCGCACCGCGGTGTCGTAATCCTTCAGACAGCCGTAGTGATAATATCCTTTGGCTATCACCGCTTCGCCCAGGTTAGGCTGAAGATTGAGCGCGGTTTCGGCTGCCTGTCGTGCCTCTTCACGGAGAGCGAGCGTTGGTTGGAGCCTCAGGGAAAGGTAGCCGCCCGTGTCGACCGATGACAGCAGCGCCCAAGCAAGAGCGAACTTCGGGTCTAACCTGACCGCTTCTCTAACATATTTCTGCGCGGCAAGGGCGTTGGCCGCCGTGATCGCTGTCTTCAGTGTATAAGCTAGACCGCGCAGATAGGCGTCGTAGGCTTCAGGATTGTCTGTCGGTTTAGCGGCGATGACTTGTTCTTCTTGACCAGTTAGTTTCGCGCGTAGTTGATCAGCTATAGCTTTAGCTACTTCACTCTCCACCGAAAAGATGTCCGTTAGTTTGCGATCGAAGGTATCGGCCCAAAGATGCGAATCATTCGCTGCTTTGATTAGCTGCACGTTCACGCGCACGGCGTCGCCACTCTTCTGCACGCTTCCTTCCAGGATGTGAGCGACGCCAAGTTGACTGGCGATTTCACGCAGGTTTTCAGGTGCGCTTTTGTAATGCTGCGTGGACGTGCGCGAGATCACCTTCAGGTCGGCAATCTTCGATAACCGCGTCAGAATCTCGTCCTGGATGCCGTCGGCAAAGTAGGCGTTGTCAGGATCGCGGCTCAGATTTTCAAACGGAAGCACCGCGATGCTTTTTTCCGGCGCAGCCACTGTCGATCGCACGCCATACCGAGAAAACATTGCGATGCCAGCGACGATTGCCGCGAGCGCGAGCAACGCTGCCGTCGCCGTCGCCCAGCGGATTCGCGCTCGGTGCTTCTTCTGGGCTTGAAACTTTTTCGGCAGCTGCGGATTGCCCACTTTATCCGCGTGAAGATTCACAATGGATACGCGCATCCCATGCTTCACTTCGCATTCGCCGAGATCATGCAGAAGCGGTCGCCAATGTTCGTATTCTCCTAAATCGTCGGCGACGCGTCTGGAGAGAAGAATGTGTCCAGCGTCGCCGCAGTCCATCACCCGTTGCGCCACATTAAGACCGGCACCGGCAAGATTGGCCTGACCGTTTACATCGACCACGCCGCTGACCGGGCCGCTGTGCACTCCCATCCGAAGTTGTAGCTTCGGATGATCTTTAAGAGCGCGACTGATTTCGAGCGCACATTCCACTGGCTCTTCCGGGCTCTTGTAAAAAACCAGCGCCATCCCGTCGCCGACAGGAATCTTTATTAAACGCCCTGCGGTTTCGGCGTTTTGAAACTGCTCGGACGCGCGAACGGCTTGAGTCAGTTCGTCAATCGCCGCGCGCTGTTCGTTAATCGAAAGCTTGGAGTAGCCAACGATGTCGATGAACAAGACGTGCGCGATCTCAAGCTGGATCTCCTTCTTAATCTCGGCGGACATGTAATGAAGCGAAGAACGTGATTCGTTAAAAGAGTTACAACGTTACACCGGAAAGAGGAAGCAAACGCTCAATGTTGAACTCTCAACTAAAGCGAGCCTGCGACCGTTCAATCAACTATCGACCGTCTGGGTCGGTGCGAGCGAGGCGACAATCTTGTCGAAGCGCGCGTCATTTCGCAGCGGATCGAGAATCGGATTGACCCGCACTTGTAGCGCAAACCAATTCGGCTCTTCCAACATCTTCGGCAGCCAGGCGAACGCCTCGTCGATCGTCCCCCGTCGAACGTTAGCGAAAACATAACGCGCGGCCGGGACGTAATCGCCTTCCGCGCGTTTGCGGTCGAGATCGGCCAATTGCCGTTCCGCGAGTGTGCGAACTGCGGCCTCGAATCCCGCGCTCGCGAAAACTTGCTCGAGCACTTGCGCGTGTTCGGTCTGGCCATTTAGCGCCAGCGCCGCCGTCCATTGAGTGATCGCTTCGTGACACATCCCCTTTGACTCACACGCGTCACCGAAATACTCGTGAGCGGCCGCATAATCGGGATAGAGCTCCAGCATCTTCGCAAATTGCGCGATGGCGCGATCGTAGTCGCGCATCAAAAAAAGCGCTCTTCCGTAGTGCAGATTCAATCCGGGAAAGAATGGGTCGAGCGCCATGGCGCGATTCATTTGCGCCAGCGCTTCTTCATTGCGCCCCATTAGTGTGAGACAAACTCCATAATGATGCGCGATGTCGGCGAAGTTCGGGTTCAATTCTGTGCCGCGCTTGAATGCGCGTTCGGCTGCCGACCAATCGCGTTTGTACCACATTTGGACCGCTGCGAACGAGTTTAAAGCTTCGCCCAGCGTGTCATCGAGCTTGATCGCTTTTTCCGCCGCTTTTTCCGCCGGGGGCCAGGCATCCGGCGCAAGAATCGCATTGGACGCACCGAACGAATAGTAGAGACTCAAGCCCGCGTAGGCAGGCGCATACGACGGATCGAGCGTGATCGCTTGCTCAAAATACTCGCGCACGCGTTTGTATTCTGGCGCGAGGAAATTTCGCCAATGATAACGGCCTTTTAAGTAAAGCTGGTGTGCTTCAATGTTCGTCGTCGGGCGCGACGCAATCGCGCGACGTTCCGCGCCCGTGAGTGTTGCCTCCAGCGCATCAGCGATCTTCGCGGCGATGTCGCTTTCGACCGCAAAGATATCGGTTAGGTCGCGATCGTAACGCTCGGCCCAAAGGTGCGCGTCATTGTCCGCATCGATCAGCTGGACGTGCACGCGCACTTTGTCCCCAGCCTTTCGCACACTGCCCTCAAGAAGATTGGCAACACCGAGCTGTTTCGCGATGTCGCGAACGTGCTCCGTTGTGTTCTTGAAACGCTGAGTCGATGTGCGCGAGATAACCTTTAAATCGCGAATGCGCGAAAGCCGGGTAAGGATTTCTTCCTGAATGCCATCGGCGAAGTAGGCGTTTGCTTTGTCCTCGCTGAGATTTTGAAACGGCAACAGCGCGATCGACTTCCGCGGAACGGGCGCCCCCGTGTCGCTCTTCGCATCATGTGTCAGGATGGACGCTAGGCACTTTGGCGGCGACGCGTTCCCGATTTCGTCGGAGTAAAGATTGAACAACGCGAGCGCAAAGCCATGTTTTACTTCGATGGTTCCGAGATCGTGAAGAAGCGATCGCCATTGCGCAGAATGCTCCAGATCGTCCGCGACGCGTTTCGATAGCAAAATATGACCGGTATCGCCGCAATCCATCACGCGTTGCGCAATGTTTACGCCGGCACCGGCGATGTTCCCTTGCTCACTCAGATCCGTCACTGCTTGAACTGGCCCACTGTGAACGCCCATGCGCACACGCAACTCGGGACGCTTTTTCAATTCGCGCGCAATCTCTACTGCACAATTCACCGGCGCGTCCGGACCGGTCTGAAAAACGAGCGCACCGCCGTCGCCAGTTGGCAACCGCATTAACTTTCCTTGTGCTAGCGCGGTTCTAAACGATTCCGTCGCGCGCACAATTTCACGCAGTTGCTCGAGGTATTTAGTCTGTTGCTCGATGAGCAGCTTGGTGTAGCCGACAATATCGATGAACAGAACGTGCCCGATCTCAAGCAACGGTGCTGGTTTCTGTTCTTCAGGCATTATTTCTTCTCAGACAAACGTAGCGCGCCCAGTTTCAATCGCAGCGCGTTCAACCGAATGAAACCGGTCGCGTCGCCTTGATCGTAGGCGGACTTTTCGCCTTCCATGGACGCGATCTTTGGATCGTAGAGACTCTTCGGACTCTTGCGACCGGCGACAATGATGTTGCCTTTGTAAAGTTTGAGCCGAACCAAGCCGGTAACGTTGCGCTGCGTTTCAGTGACGAGCGCTTGAAGCGCTTCGCGTTCGGGCGAAAACCAAAAGCCGTTGTAAACCAGCTCGCTGTATTTTGGGATTAAGCTGTCGCGTAAGTGCATCACTTCGCGGTCCATGGTGAGCGTTTCAATTTGCCGATGCGCAAAATGCAGAATCGCGCCGCCAGGCGTTTCGTAAACGCCCCGGCTTTTCATTCCAACGAAACGGTTCTCGACAATGTCGACTCGACCAATCCCATGTTTGCCGCCGAGTTTGTTCAGCGTTTGCATGACGCCAAGCGGCGAAAGTCTTTTGTCGTTCACTTTCACGCAATTGCCGTTCTCAAATGCAAGATCGACATGCTCGGGTTCGTCCGGCGCGTCTTCCGGCGCGACGCTCAGCTTATACATCCCGCGCATTTTTTTTGAGCTGGCGTCAAACCAAGGATCCTCCAGCACGCCACTTTCGAAACTGATGTGAAGAAGATTGCGGTCCGTCGAATACGGTTTCGACGCGCTCGCTTCGACCGGAATCTTGTTCTTCTTTGCGAACGCGATCATTTCCGTGCGCCCGGGAAATTGTTTACGAAAACGTTCTTCCCGCCATGGTGCAATTACTTTCAATTCCGGCGCGAGCGCGGCCGCGGTTAATTCGAAACGGACCTGATCGTTCCCCTTCCCTGTTGCGCCATGCGCGATGGCGTGCGCTTTTTCGGCGCGCGCGATCTCGACCATTCGTTTGGCAATCAGCGGCCGTGCGATGCTTGTCCCAAGAAAATATTGGTTCTCGTACAAAGCGCCGGCCTGAAACATCGGGAAAATGAAATCGCGGGCGAACTCTTCTTGAAGATCCTCGATCATACACTTGGAAGCACCGGTTCTCAGTGCCTTATCTTCAAGACCTGCGAGCTCTTCTTCCTGACCGATGTCCCCGCAGAAAGCGATGATCTCCGCCCGATAATTCTCTTTCAGCCAGCGAAGAATGACCGAGGTGTCGAGTCCGCCGGAATAAGCGAGGATAATTTTCATTTCACTGTAGCGACGGTGTCTCACCGTCGGGACTTTCGCCAATAAATTCGGCGGTCATAGACCGCCGCTACAGAAGATCGACATCTAATCTCCAAACGAGATATCGACGTCGCGAGCGGTCTGGACCATTTCGCCGTGCGGCGGGACCAGGCGTAAACGATTTACCGCATCCGCAATCGGCACGTGTCGCACTTGATAGTTTTGGTAACTGACCATGGAACCGAAATGACCTTCGTTGGCCAACTGCACGGCTTTAACGCCGAAGCGCGTGCCCAGGATCCGATCGAGCGTGGTCGGCGGCCCACCGCGTTGCAAATGTCCGAGCACGCAGGATCGCGTTTCTTTTCCAGTTCGTTCGGCGATTTCGCGGGCGACCACGTCGCCGATTCCGCCGAGCCGAAATTCGCCGCCTTCGATGTCGCGTTTAATTTGTTGGCCATCTTTTGCCCGCGCGCCTTCGGCCACGACAACGAGCGAGCCAACCCGGCCAGCGGATTCCCGCTTTTTTATCGCCTGAGCAATCTTGTCGTAATCGAACGGAATCTCGGGAATCAGGATAATGTCCGCGCCGCCGGCGATGCCGCCGTGGAGCGCGATCCAGCCGGCATGACGTCCCATTACTTCGACAACCATCACCCTTTTGTGGCTCGTCGCCGTGGTGTGCAAACGATCTAGCGCGTCCATCACTTCGGCGACGGCAGAATCGAATCCGAACGTCATTGCCGTCGCTTCGATATCGTTGTCGATCGTTTTCGGAACACCAATGCAATTGATGCCGGCTTCCTGCATTTGCATCGCGGTGGTCATCGAGCCGTCACCGCCGACGATGACAAGCGCTTTGACATGGACCTCGTCTAAAACTTTCTTCGCGCGCGCGATGACTTCGCCCGCAACGACGGCGCGATCACCGGCACCGACTTTGGCGATAAAATGGCCGCGGTTTGTCGTTCCGATGATCGTTCCACCAAGCGCCATGATGCCCTCTGTGCTCTTGCGGTCGAGCACAACATGATCGCCGGGCGGCAGCAGACCTTCGAAACCGTCGCGAAATCCGATCACTTCCCAGCCAAGTTTTTCGCCGGCAAGGACGACACCCCGCAATACCGCATTCAGGCCCGGGCAATCCCCTCCGCTGGTGAGAACTCCAATGCGCGTCTTCATTATGAAGACACAATCAAAGCACTTTTTTCGGATCGACAAGCCGGCCGCCGGCCGCCCACTGATCGTAGAGCTGCCAGCCTTGGCCAATGAGTTGGGCGCCTTCGGCAAATCGGCTATTGCTGCCGAGCAGGACGACAATGATGTGCCGCGGAAAAATCCTGACGCCTTGACCTTCCTTCACGACCTCCGATTCGCGGCCTGCCGAAAGAACCAAACATTCGCCGGCTCGCGCGGTCCGTCCCGTCTTCACACCGTCGATCCCCTGGCTGCCGAGAAGCTCGTTGGTGTTGCGCAAAAGGTAGCGCCGCTCTTTGCCTGCGTGACGAAAAGAGATCTGGCGTTCCTTCTGGGAAATGTAAAAGCGAAAGCTCGCTTTGTTCAGAGCATATCGCGTCAGCCGCGCCAGATCTTCGGCGGTTGAGTATGGCAGAGGTTTCACGTTTTGGTCGACGCCATGCGGATTCACGAAGCGCGTCCGTTCCATTTTCAATTGCTTGGCCAACGCGTTCATCTGAGTAACAAACGCGTCGATGGCGGTCAGTTTCGATTTCTGGGGCGCCGGCCCCTGAATGATTGATCCAACATAACTCGCGAGCGTATAGGCAGCGACGTTGTCCGACTGGACCAGCGCGGCGTAAAGCAATTCGCGCAGCGCAATTTCATCGCCCGGCTCAAACCCGATGTTGTTTTCCAACGTGCCCGCAAACGCGGAAGGCGGGATGACCACGGTTTGGTTCAGATCACCGCCTTTCTGTTCGGCCCAGTCCAGAACAACCATCGCGGTAGCAATTTTCGTCAAACTGCCAATCTGGCGTTTCTGCTTCGATTCGTGTTCCTGTAAAACAGCGCCGGTCTGTGCATCGACAATGATGAAGGCTTGGGCTGGAAAGGCCGAACGAAGTGCTCCAAAAAGAAGCGCAGCGGCGATGGCAACAGAGCGGCGTGTAAAAATCACGGGACTAGTTCGAAACGGCAGGACGTTAATCGCCGCCGATCAGTTGGCAACCGGTGAAAACGCGAAGGCCGACTTATTCAGGCAAACTGACGTTGCCGCGCTCGCCGTAACGGTAAGGATTCGCGCTCAGAGTCAGATAAATTCGCTCAGCTGCATTTACGAGATCGAAGTGTGTTGCTCGACCGAGACCGCTCGCACGAACCGTCCCGTGCCTGCCCTGGAAGCGACTGCCACCGGCCATGTCAAATTCGTAAACGACGATGCCCCGATCGACATCGGTAATCCGAACGTGAAGCGCCAAGAACGACTGGCCGGCGCCGAAACAACCTACGAAGAAACGAGCATAGGGATCTCCGCCGTCGATCATCTGAAAGTGACCCTCCACCAGCCACCCGGTGCGCGGCGATTCCCTATCCTTCAAGATTCTGGCCGGCGCGATTTTTTCCAATTGCTCCTTTAAATCGTTCGCAAACTCCACTGGCGACAGCGCTTTACGAATTGGCATCTCACCGTCACTCAGAGCCTCGTCACCTTTGAACACCGCAGTGTCGATGCAGAACGGTCGAATGTAGATCGCGTGCGGATTGCTCGCTCCTACCCCGCAGTTGGTGATCATATGGACGCCTTTTGAGCCGTAGTCTTTAGCGTCAATAGCACCCGCAGCGCCACCGCCGGGCGTGGCCACATCGGTCTTGGTGACATACATATCGGCGCATGAGCAAAGTAGGAGGCTTGAAGCGATAACGATAACTGGTTTCATATGATTTAGTGCTGGCCGCGTCGGCCTACTCGGGCACAAGGCGAGCCATTTTCGCGCTTTGTGATGCAACTCCCGTGCCGTTCGAAGGAGAAAAAAGCGTCGCGACGCCTGGCTACAGACGCTCCTCAGGCTGAAGGCTGAGGAGCCCGCGCCCGGCTAATCAGCATTCGCATCACCAAATAAACGACGACCGCGGATGGGATCGCCAGAAACAGCGAGCCAACAAACGCCGGCCACACGACTCTCAGAAACACGTCCCAGTGCAGATAATCGTACAAGCCAAAGTGGAACTTGATTCGGTGCGCGGGAGGCGGCCGATGCATCGCCCAGCAACCCACCTTGTACTCGGCAAAGTAAATGGCCGGCATCACAAAAATCAGAACATCATGCACCGTCACCGCGATCGCGGCCGCGATCTTGTTACATCGACATATCCACGCCACGGCGATGGAAAGAAGCGTTTTCAAACTCCAGAGCGGCGTGAATCCAAAAAAAATCCCGATGGCTGAGCCGAGGGCGATTGAGTGCGGTGTGTCCGCCATCGTCATCAACGTCATGTGGTGATCGGCCAGCCACTCTTTCTTTCGGGCCAGGAAATCCGGCAACCGCGGCCCATCACTGCGTTCTCCAACTGATTGAGATTGTGGCACGAGCGCGAATGTAGCCTAAAACAATTCGAGTGTCTGCCGCGACGGCAACGCGACCGATTGACCGAACACCGTCCTGAGACGCGCGGCTGCCCGCGGCGCGTAATCGAGATTGTTATTGTTGAACACCACGTGCACATCCCTCACTTCGCGTGCGAGTTTTCGGCTGCGTTCAGCGAGTTCATCAATCTCCTGGTCCGAGTAATCGTAATCGAACCGCGCCGCCACAGTCTTGCCCGTTAAGTACGCCTTGGTATCTCGCCCATGCAGTCGCAAATAACTGAACTCGGAATTTGTCACCTCATTTAAATCAGGAGGCATAATGGAAAAATGATCGGCGGCCGGAGCATCCACATTTACAAACGCGACTCGATGCTTGCGCAGAAAATCGAGTGTCGATTCTAACTGATCGTCCACGGCCCAGTTGCGATTTCGAAATTCAATCGCCATCGAATGATCGGCCAGCTTTTCGATCAGCGGTTTTAGTTCGCCAAGCTTATGCTTTCGCGGAGAGAACGCCGGCGAAAGCTGGAGCAAAAGCACACCGAGTTTTCCAGCCGATTGCAAGATCGACATCGGACGCAGAAAAGATTCGACAAGCGCATCTTGCAGTTCTGGCGACGCGGTCACCTTCCCTTTTGTATTGGTCTGGGCAAGGCGTTGCAACTCCGGCGGCAATAATTTTCGCTGGGTCGAGTGAAACGAAAAGAGCTGATGCAGCTTTACGTCGAAGGTAAAATTATCCGGGGTAGTTGCGCACCAACGCTCCACCGTTCGCGCGTCCGGGACCGAGTAGAACGTCGAATTGACCTCGACCATTTCGAAATGTTGCGCATACCAGGCGAGCCGTTCGTGCGCCGCCATCTTTTTCGGATACCAACGCTCGACAAATCCGGGATCGGTCCAGCTCGCGGTGCCGATTAAAATATTGCCTCCATTTTTCTTCGCCGGATGCGACGTTGTCACCCGTTAACGGAAACGCCACATCCAAAGAACGCAAATCTCGTTCAGATGAAACGCTCCGCGGAGTTATGTCTGCGTTTACCTGGCCCGCGCGTAATCGAAGACCAGTTGCGCGTCCATATCATTAAGCAGCTCTTCGAGCTCCTTGAGGTCCACGGGCTTTGGCAGAATGGCAACGGCTCCGATATTGACAAGTTCACTCGCCGGCCGACTTGAGACAAAAACGATCCGCGCTCCGGGATCTTCCGTCAGAATATATCGGCATGCCGTTCCACCATTGAGCCTGGCCATGGAATAATCCATCAGGACAATGTCTGGCTTGTAAGTGTGATAGGCACGGATCGCTTCCGCACCGGAACAAACCACTTTGACGACGTGATGTTTGGCCGCCGAAACCAATAATGCCAGAGTGCTGCCGACACTCGGCTGATCGTCTGCAATAAGGACGCGCATGGGTTGAGGCGATATTTTGCAGAACTTTCTATGCCAGAACCGTGGAATTTATGGAAAAAATAGTGACGATGATGATGCGAATTCACCGCGTACGAAACTGCCTTTCCCCGTTTGAGTTGTCGGCCCGTAACCGGCTTTGAGTTTGATTCCGCGCATCATCTCGCCATAATGATCCCGCGGGGTGGAGCAGCCTGGTAGCTCGTCAGGCTCATAACCTGAAGGTCGCTGGTTCAAATCCAGCCCCCGCAACCAATTTTTCTTCGGTGGGGCGAGACTCTGTCGAGCCGGCTGAAACATTCCAGAGTAGCTCAGTGGTAGAGCGGTCGGCTGTTAACCGATTGGTCGTAGGTTCGAATCCTACCTCTGGAGCGGTAATAATATACTTGACTCACCTGCGCGTTATCGCAGGGTTAAGCGCCGTGACAGGGCTGCGATCTTACTCGCTAGCGTCGTCTGCCTTTGCGCTGTCTCTTTTGGCGCACTCTTTGGTCGCTCGCTTGTCGATTTCCGATTTCGGGACCGAGACAATCTTCTCGGTCAACTCACGAAACCGCTCAGCGGCCTCTTCGCCTTCCCGAAGTTCGATTTTTTTCCTCACTTATTAAGGGCACCGATTGTCGTCCGTTTCGTTAAATGTTTTGTAAGCATTGTAGTCCCCGATAGTGCTCAGCTTGTAACAGAAAGTCGTCCAGTGCTCGCATCCGAGCACGTCAACATAAGTTATTCTTCCGAAAACAAAAATGCGAATAAGGTCAGCGTTAAGTTTCTCAACCTGACTTTTGTCAATCGTTCCCGCGCCTATTGTAGTAGTGGCTTCATACATCGAATCGGGAGCAATCAATGCTTCGCTGTGGACTCCTTGGAGTCCTTGTTGACGATCAGATTGCTCGTCCTTGTCAAAACTAAAATCGCTCTCCGATGTTGCGATTGGTTCAATTATTATGTGGGAGACTGTGTATTTGGCAGGGGTCTTTCCTGTATTCTTCAAGACTATTCTTATAGTCAGAGGTTTACCGGCCTCTGGAAATCTTGGCTGACTCAGCACGCTAATAACGGTTACCCATGGACGTTGTTCCAGATGCGTATTGTCCTGTGCGAAAATCAAACTGTCTTTGGCGACTTTGGCCATTTTCGTTGCGGCCTCCGTAGATTTTCGCATTTCGTTGAGCTGGCAACCGTAGATGAAGGCAACAATCAGTCCGACAATTACAGTCGCGACTTGCACCCTATAGTGCCGTCGCTGCCAATCCGTGGATTGCTTTCCGCCCTTTGTATCATTTTCGCCTGGTGCTGCGGATATTGGGGCAGGCTCGCTCTCGCTCGGCATAGCACTTCTATGGGCGTGATCGGATTTGTCTGCCTTGTCGCTCTCGTCGGCCTCGCCGTTCACGTGTTCTTTTACCTATGAGTTTACGCCGTTTGCCCCGCCGATTGAATGCCATCACCGCCGATGAGCTTCGCATACCGGATTCCCTTTCCAGTAATCCCGCGAAGTGCCTTAACAAATCGACCAGCGTCACAGTCCTTGCGCTCGTTAAATCGAAACGCCTCTTCGTCCAAATATCGGAACAAATGAAACGGCTCAACGTTTACATAAGTCCCGCGAATCATTCGTTTAAGCAGACTCCAAAAGTTTTCAATCCCGTTAGTGTGAATGTGTCCCTTCACGTAAGCCTCAGCGTGGTCGATCACGTTGTGAACGTATTCGTTGCCAAGATGTTTGTAGCTTGGAAGCGCGTCCGTAATCAATTCCGCGCCTTTCTCGACTTGTTTGCGAATCTCAGGGTCAAGATCGTGTTTGCGGACTCGCTCAACTACTTTGGTCACAACGCGCGACGTTTCGTCCGGCGCATTGCGTTGGAGAAGTCCGAGCACCGCAGTTTTTCCAAGCCAGCCGTCCGCGTAACGTTTTTTGCTGGCGTGCATGTTCCGAGCGCGACCGCCGATAAACGTTTCGTCCGCTTCAACACGCCCTTTGAGTTTATTCTTTGTCGTGTCCTGCATTGCCAAACGGATTCGTTGCAACATGAACCAAGCGGTTTTCTGAGTGACGCCAATCGAGCGATGCAATTCGTAAGAACTGATTCCATTCTTAGCATTAGCGATCAGCCAAAAAGCGCAGAGCCATTTGTCGATGGCGATAGGCGAATCTTCCAAGACTGTCCCGACCTTCACGGAAAATTGCTGTTTGGCGTGAACGTTCTTGCACTTCCACATTTTGCGCGTGGAAAGAAACGAAAGCTCCGCACTTCCGCAGGTCGGGCATTTAACAGCGCCATCCGGCCAGCGCATGTGTTTCAAGAACTCAAACGCCCGATTCTCGTTCGCGAAGTATTTGATCGCGTCATGGAGCGTCTGAGGAAAACCGCCTATTTTCTTCTTCATGCCCCAACGCTACACGAGGCAATCAGGTGAGTCAAGTATATTATTACCTCTGGAGCCATTTCTCAGGCTTCGCCTCGATTTAGCTCGCATCTCTTCGGAGGGACTCTCCAATGGAAAATAAAGGGACTCATCGCGTTCCCTTCAGAACCTCTTCTAGGCGGGGAACAGCTGCACCAAATTCCGGGCCTCCGCTCGGTTTCGCTACCGCGCTTCTTAAATGGCCAATTCAGCGCCGAACCGCACTGCGCTCTTCACCACGATAACCTCTAGGCGATTCCAAGCGTCTAAGCTGAGGTTCAACACGTCCTTTTCGGTGCGCTAGTAGACCATTTAATTTAAAAAGATAGATAAGCGTACTTAGGTAAGAACGCCGCCTGTCGTGTTTGCCTATTTCGCTCGTATCGCTCCGGATGTTCCTCGGAATCGTGGTAGAGTCCCTCTAGATCCGGTACATTGTAGAGTCCCAAGGCTCTAAGCCTCGTTCGACCTGCCTCCGTTCGTTCCTCCGGCACGGGAACGTATCGCTCGCGCAGATTGAAAATTAACACTGCGTCTTCTGCTATTCTCGGGATACAATTTGGATGCAAATATTCGGCCACGTACATAGAGCGCCGGATTCCACCAGCGAGTCCTACCGCGAGGCCGATGATTACATAGCCGACAAACGCGTAATGTCGCCATCTGTGGACATGTTTTGCAGATCCAGTCTGCCGCCACACCTCGGCAATAACGATCGCAATGGCTGTCATACACGCTAGTGTCGGCATCGCGATGCCAAACGCTCGCGGAGCGCCGAGGGCAGGTGAAGCGAGCACACAGCTGAGAAAGCATGTTCCGACGACCCGCCAACGAGAGCGGGTCCCGCCCCACAGCGCAACCATAACAGCAAGCCCGATCAGGAACCCAATCCAAAGAGCTGCCAAAAGGCTATCAGCAAGCCCTATGGTGCTAAGCCCGCCTGGGAGCCAGGATGATCCTATCGAAATTAAGAGCATTTTCAGTTTCCCGACAGTGAAAGCTAGGTTTGGGTCCAGGTGTGCCTCCGGCACTAAAATGCTCCGCAATGCAAAATGAACGGCTGCTATCGTAAGGACGCCGAGAACCGCTACTAACGAGTAACGCCAAGTTCTCCATGGGCGCGGCGACATCGACCACAGAAGCGACAGTGCCACTGGCAGAACGTAAGCTTCTTCTCGGATCAACGCGGCCCCCGCCGTACACATGAACAACAAGAGGACATGCAAGAGGCGGCGACGTTTCATCCAGATGAGAAAAAAATAGGCCGCAAGAACCATGAAGATATAGCAAAGGATGAGACTTCCCAGGCTTACCCACATAATTAAGGACGCGAAAACTCTGGAGAACACGAAAAGGACGAAGACTATGCCGATCTGGAAAAATCCCAATCGCAGCTCCAGTAAAAACAGGCCGAGCACAAAGAGCAGAATCTCCATTAACCCGGCCACGAAGATCCTCTGAAACACAATGTTCTCGCCGAAAATCGATCCTTCTATCGCGAACAAAAAAGTCGCGAGCGGCCTGAAGGCCGGCGTCTCTAGTTTGGCAGGATCACTTCGAGCATGCAGAGTCGAGAGAAGCTCGCTGAAAGAATAGGGCCGGATTAGATGGTAGTCGTCCCAATAAAATGGATAATGGTAAGTAGATAAGAACACATAGGACCACACTAATAATAGGCCGCCCCCGAAAAGAGCGACGTAAAAGACCTCGCGACGGTGTCGGGATCGTGTGACTTTGGGCCTCGCTCCTCTGTCTGTTTCAAAATCTGGCATCGGCTGCCCAACTTCAAGACGCCAATCCAGCCGTCAAGGAAGATCAATGATCACTGCGCAGCAACTGACAAGAATCGTCCATTGTTCCCTAAAGGTCGCCTGTCAACCGATATAAATCCTTCGCTTGCTGGCCTAACGACCAGCCTTGTATTATAGAAATTCTTTAGAGCCTACACGGCTCGAACCCTCCAGTCTCAATTTTCGCTGCCAGCAAAATTGCCAGCAGAAAGCAGTGAAAGAGTCCGCGCGAGTAGTTGGCGAGTCCGCTTGATTACCTAGGCAAAGGCGATTAATTCGCGTCAAATAACGGGAAGACAGCGCCGAACCCTATCTCTGGAGCCACTGCGTGATGGATTTTCCTTCATCTCTCGTTTCTTCGTTGCGGAATTCGCAGAAAATTGTCGCTCTTACCGGCGCCGGAATTTCCGCCGAAAGCGGGCTCGCCACTTTTCGTGACGCGCAAACCGGCCTGTGGAGCAAGTTCAAACCGGAAGAGCTCGCGACCGCGGAAGCGTTCCGCCGAAATCCAAAATTAGTTTCGGATTGGTACACTTGGCGGCGCGAGCAAGCCCTGAAAGCTGAACCAAATGCCGGTCATCGCGCACTGGCGGAAATGGAAAAACGCGCTCCGGAGTTTTTGCTAGTCACCCAAAATGTCGACGGCCTGCACGCGCGCGCCGGCAGCAAACGATTAATCGAGCTCCACGGAAACATTCACCGTTTCCGCTGTTTCGAAAACAATTGCTCGAGCGACAATTTCGATGTCCAACATGGTCGATGTCGATCTTGCGCCGGGAATTTGCGGCCGGACGTGGTTTGGTTTGGTGAAATGTTGCCGGTCGCCGCACTTGAAGCCGCCATTAAAGCCGCGGAAATGTGCGACGTCTTCTTTTCAATCGGCACTTCGAGCATTGTCTACCCGGCGGCTGATTTGTGGCGTCGCGCAAAAGATCGCGGCGCGACCGTCATTGAAATCAACCAAGATCCGACGCCGCTCACTCGGCTCGCCGATTATTCTTTCCTTGGCAAAGCCGGTGAAATTTTGCCGAATCTTGTTCAGGAGATTTGGATTCAGCAAACAGATGACGCGCAGCAAACCTGACGCTGCTGCAGCATCTGAGTTGATAGAACACTTGCGTCGAATGCTGAATGGCCTACGTCATAAATTAGCAAACTCAGCGAAATCTTAGCTCGTCACATGTCACCCGCCACACGTCACTTTCTGTGAAACTTCCTGACCTTCCGCCCTTTGATCACAAACCGAAGAAATACGACGGACCTTCGGCGGATGAAGTCTTGCGTTTGCGCAAGAAATTCCTGAATCCGGGAATTTTTCTCTACTACAAAAAACCGATCATGTTCGTGCAGGGGAAAATGCAATACCTCTGGGACGAACACGGCCGCAGATATCTCGATGCGCTCGGCGGAATCGTGACCGTGAGCGTTGGTCATTGCCATCCGGACGTTGTCGATGTTGTGCGGAAGCAAAACGAGACGCTCCAACATTCGACCACGATTTATCTCCACCCGAACATCGCCGAGTACGCCGAGAAGCTGGCGTCGAAAATGCCGGGCGACCTGAAAGTTTGTTACTTTGTGAACTCCGGCTCGGAAGCGAACGATCTGGCGCTGCTGATGGCGCGCGCTTACACCGGCAACTACGACATCATTTCGCTGCGCAACGCGTATCATGGCGGCAGCACGTTGACGATGGGAACGACCGGCAACCGCGCCTGGAAATTTAATGTGCCGCACAGCTTTGGCGTTCATCATGCGATCACGCCCGATCCTTTTCGCGGTTTGTGGGGACGCGACGATGTCGATGCTGGAAAGAAATACGCGGCCGACCTGAAGAACTTGATCGATTTCGCCACACCCGGCCAAGTGGCAGCCTTTATCGCCGAATCAATTCAAGGCGTGGGCGGCTGCGTTGTTTTTCCTGACGGCTATTTGAAACACGCTTACGAACACGTGCGCGCCGCCGGCGGTTTGTGTATCGCCGATGAAGTTCAAGCCGGGTTCGGCCGCACGGGCAGTCATTACTGGGGATTCGAAACCCAAAGCGTCATTCCCGACATCGTGACGATGGCGAAAGGAATTGGGAACGGCTGTCCGATGGGCGCGGTCGTGACGACGCCGAAAATCGCCGCGGCGCTCTCGCAACGCATTCATTTCAACACTTTCGGCGGAAATCCCGTTGTCTGTGCGCAAGCCGGCGCCGTCCTCGACGTGATCGATCGCGAAAAACTTCAGGCGAACTCACTCAAGATTGGAAACCGAATTCTCGCCGGGCTTAACAAACTGAAAGAAAAACACAACGTTATCGGGGATGTCCGCGGTAAAGGATTACTTCTCGGGATCGAGCTAGTGAAAGATCGACAATCAAAGGAGCCGGCCAAGGAAGAGTGCGCCCAAGTCATGGAGACCTGTAAAGAAATGGGTCTGCTGCTTGGTAAAGGCGGACTCTGGGGACAAACAATCCGTTTCTCGCCGCCAATGTGCGTCAACGAACAAGACGCGGACTTCCTTCTCGAAGTCCTCGACCGCGCACTGGCGAGTTTGTAAAATGATGGATTACCGAGTTCGACTATTGATGACCCTGCTAGACGTGATGTGTCTTTGCGGCTGCGCTTACGTCGGCGCTTTGCAGGAATGGAATCCCGGTCGAGTCAATAGCGACGCCGCGCGCGATATTGCTGCTGGTAAAGTTCGCTTATATCGGCCGCTTCGCTTCGCATGCTCCCGGATTGTCGGAAGGATCGTACCGAATTATTAGTCGCTATCCGCGTCTTGCCGTGGGTCCGCAAGCCTGCAACCAGGACAACGGTTCGGACGTACGTGCCGCATACGCGCGCAGATACAACGCACGAATGTGGAAATACGTGTCGACCCGGCTGAAGAGCTAACTGACCTCACCGTTGTCATTCTGACCGGAGCGAAGAATCTCTGATCATTTTTCTTCTTCTCGCGATACTGGCCGGCGAAAGTCAGAGATGTTTCGCTCTGCTCAACATGACAGAATACTTGAACGAGCTTGCGTGAGATCCTTCACTCCGTTCAGGATGACAAACGGCTGATGCGACTGGCGATTCTTTCAGTTGTTGTTTTTCTTTCCGGAATCAGCGCGCTGATTTTTGAGACGCTCTGGTTGCGATTGAGCGGGCTAGCGTTTGGCAATTCGATTTGGGCGGCGGCGCTGATTCTTTCCAGCTTCATGGCCGGGCTCGCGCTCGGGACCGCGATCGCCGCGTCATCGAAATTGCGAATGCGTCCGCTCAAACTTTACGCCGGGCTTGAAGTTGCCGTCGCCGTGTTCGGTTGCACGATTGTCTTCGCGTTGCCAATCATTGGCGAACTGTTGCGTCCGCTTTTTCAAACGCTTTGGACTCATCAAACGATTCTGCTTGCGCTGCGCGTTCTGTTTTCATTCGCGATCCTCTTAATTCCAACGACCGCGATGGGACTGACTTTGCCGGTCGTGCTTGAAGATCGCGTTCTCGCGCGCGCCGATTTCGGTCGCGCGCTCGGTGTTCTTTACGGGTTCAACACCATCGGCGCAGTCGCAGGCGCTTTGGTTGGCGAACTTTTTCTGATCAAAGCGTTCGGGCTGTGGGGAACGAGTCTGGCCGCCGGTCTTTTGAATTGTGTTGCGGCGGTTATCGCGTTGTTGCTCGCGAAAGAGGACGGAACGACCGGAACGCTAACAGCGCCCCCTGCAGAAACGCCGGCCCAGTCACACTGGTTGCGATTGGATTATCGTCTTCCCTGGCGCCGCCTCTTCGTTAGTTTCGGCGCCGGCTGTATTTTGCTGACGTTAGAAGTCGTTTGGTTCCACTTCCTTCGATTGTATGTCGCATCGTCGGCGACGGCTTTCAGTCTCATGCTCGCGTTCGTCCTGGCCGGAATCGGGTTGGGCGGCATCGCGTCCGGTGCCGTCTTGAAAAGAATGCGCCAATCGGCGCTGCCGATTCTCCTCATCACGGCCGCGATTCTGACGCTGCTTTGTTACATCTTTTTCCCCGTTCCAAAACTCGGCGAAGGCGAAAAGAATTTTTATTTGGAATCATGGCCGCAGATCGCGCTGCTCTCGATCGCGCTGATGTTTCCGGTCGCATTCCTGTCGGGAATTCTATTTCCGGCAATCGCCGCGGGCGTTCAAGAAAGCGTTGGCAACCGGATGAACAGCGTCGGCATCACGACATTGTTCAACACCGCGGGCGCATCACTTGGTCCCCTGCTCGCCGGATTCGTTTTGCTGCCAAAGTACGGTTTTCAATCCAGCCTGATTATTTGCGCCGTGGTTTACTCAGTGCTTGCGCTGTTCGTCGCTCTTTCGCCTCGACCCGCCTCCGCTGAGCTACGGCGCGGCAGGCAGAGCGAGGCGGCTACAGTGCGTTCGGTTTTAATCGCGCTCTTCGCCGGTTTCATCGCGATTCTGGTGCTCTTTCCATGGCACCGGGACGAAATGCATTTCGCCAATGCGCGTCGGCTGTACGAATCCGAAGAGCAGCATCTCGTCAAAAAAATCGAAGGGACAACAGGAACCTGGCAGCTCCTGCGGCGCGATCTTGTCGGTCTGCCTTACTACTACCGATTGATGACCGACGGGTTTTCGATGTCGGCGACGAATCCGCGCAATCAGCGTTACATGCGTTTGTTCGCTTATTTGCCATCGGCGCTGCATCCGCAGGCCGAGGATGCGCTCTTAATTGCGTTCGGTTGCGGCGTGACTGCTGACGCTCTCACGCACGATGTGGATCTTAAGCACATCGACATTGTTGATATTTCTAAAGAAGCATTCGACCTGGCGGATGATTATCGCGGCGCCGGCTACTCGAATTCGCTGCGCGATCCGCGCGTGACTGCGATTGTTCAGGACGGCCGGTTCTTTTTGCAAGCAAGTCCGCAACGTTACGACATCATCACCGGCGAACCGCCGCCGCCGAAAGTGCTTGGCTCGGTCAATCTTTACACCGAGCAGTTTTTTAAACTGATGAGCGATCGATTGAACGATGGCGGTATCGCCACTTTCTGGCTGCCGATTTACCAGCTCAACATTGACGAGGCGAAAGCGATTCTGCGCGCATTCCACGACGCCTTCTCAAATTGCGTCATCTGGTCCAGCTCGGATGAGGAATGGATCATGATGGGAATCAAAGGCGCGCCGCAGAAGATCGACAACGAACAGGTCCGAAAACTTTGGCGGTTCGGAAGCACGCGCGACGATCTGGCCCGGGTTGGAGTCGAAGTTCCGGAGCAGTTGGCCGCGTTGTTCGTGATGGACGGCGATGAAATCGATCGGATCGCGAACGGAACCAAACCGTTGACAGACTTTTATCCGAAACGGCTGGGCGAAGTCACCGCCGAGGACAAAGCAATCCATGAATTCACCGGCGAATACATGCAGTCGACGTCGGCGGCGGAACGTTTTCGTTCCTCGCGATTGATTCGGGAAATTTGGCCCGATGTCATGACCGCACAGCTCGAGCCATTCTTTGCTATTCGCGAAATGCGCTATCGCGCGGGCCTGAGCGAAACAAATTGGCTGGCGGAATTGGACATTCATTTGCGCGGCTCGCGTTTGCGCGAACCGGTCCTGGAAACTTTGGATACAAATTCGCTTCGAATCGCTCTGGCTAAAAAAGCCGCGGATAATTTGCAGCCGCCGCCAGCCGAATTGTTGCCGGACTTAATCGCAGATGCGCTCGCCCGACGCGATTATCACGACGCGATCCGACTGTTGGAGGACAAACGAGCACGCGCTGCGGCGAATCCCGACGACATTTTTCTGCTAACCTATTTGTATTGTTTGAATGGTGACGTCGCAAAAGCGGAATCCGTTGCAATGCCCACCGCCGATCGACAACGCCCATTTGTGAAATGGTTGTGGGGAAAACTACAAGCCGAGTACGGCTTCCGGCCGCCGGAATGAGCTCCGAGCCGGAGTGGTATTTATTCGTCGCCGCTGGCGGCTGAATGGCAGATCGAAAATGTCGGAACTTTCGCGCGCTTCGATCCTATTTTCGGACGGCAACGATCAACGAAGAGCGATCAGGCCGCCATTCGTAGCCAAACCCGAATCCGAGCGGAGCGGTAGTAGTTGCGTGATAAGCATTGGCGAGATCGGGTTGCCAGAATTGTTTGAAAGTTTGCGTGGGGCCGGCGTAGTTCCCGCAAAATCGAATGTTCCATTTGTTGGTGACGAAATAACGGAACGGAATTCCGGAATCGTCCTGGATCATAATCTCGCTGCGGGTCAGAAGAAAATCGCGAGCATTTTCAAATCCGCCTTCGTGCAGCAAATACGATGAAGCTTTGAGCAAGCTCATTCCGGGCGCTTGTTTTTCGCAAAACTTAATGAAGCCCGGCGCCGACTTGATCCCATCGTTCGAAACGTCGGTGCAAAAATAGTAGAGCGTTTGGTCTGTTCCGGCAGACTTCGCGAAGACAATCTTAACGCCCGGCGTTTTGCCTTTATCGCCGTCGAGAATATTTCCGTCATTATCGAGCGAAACCAGCGACGCGGATTCAATCGTCGCGCCCGCGCGAGCAACGAAAACATAGAGAACGGGCAATGTTCCGTTGAGCTGCGTTTGCGCGATGTCGATCCTGAGCTGTTTCGAAATGAAAAAGCTCCAGCTCAAAACCGAATCGAGCGACCTCCGCAGATTTCCCAAAGCGGCCGGCAGCCGATTGGATGGAATGGCTGCGATATTCGGAAGCGGGCCGACCGGTTCTTTCCCGCAGAGAATGTAGGTCCGGGCATTCGGAAAGAATGCGTCCGCAAAAAGAAAATCCGGCCCGCTGAAAAAATAAAACACGGGCGCGGCGCTATTGTAAAAATCGCCAAGGACCTGCGGACCCCACTGCTGGATCTTCGAGAGCTGCTCTTGTTCGAGACGGTTCCAGGCCCGATCCATCTCGGCGGCGTGCGTCGCCCATTCCGGGTCAAGGCTTTGCTTTTCGAGCGCGGTGCCGCGAACAGGCAAACCGGCAAGAAATTTTGCTGTTGCGTCTGCAATATTTTCCGACGCGACAACCGGTCGCAGAACAAAACCGGCGAAAAAGAGCAGCAAAGCGCGTTTCATCAGCCGATTAGTTTGATGATGTCGGACGCGCGCTGTTCAAATTAGATTTGTTCCGGCGAGATTATGGCAAATGAATACGACGCAGTGGTCGTTGGGTCGGGGCCAAACGGCCTCGCCGCAGCGATCACGCTCGCGCGCGCGGGCCTTTCGGTTTTGGTTCTAGAAGCGAACGCGAACATCGGCGGCGGCGCACGATCCGCCGAACTCACGCTCCCCGGTTTTGTCCACGACATTTGTTCGGCGGTCCATCCCCTCGCCGCCGGCTCGCCATTTTTCAAAACACTGCCGCTCGAGCGATTCGGCCTCGATTGGATCCAACCGGAAATTCCGCTGGCGCATCCGCTTGATAACGACAGCGCCGCGGCTCTGCACCGCGATGTCGATCTTACGGCGGGTTCGTTAGGCGACGATGCGCGCGCTTACGCGCGTTTGATGAAACCGCTAACGCGCGATTGGGAAAAACTGGCCCCAGAATTTCTGCAACCGATGCTGCATTGGCCACGGTATCCATTCGCGCTCGGCCGCTTTGGAATCCGCGCGATTTGTCCAGCGACGTGGCTGGCCAAGCTCTTATTCAAGAACGAACCGGCACGCGCGTTGTTCGCCGGTATCGCGGCGCATTCGTTTCTTCCATTGGAATCGGCGGTTTCTTCCGCATTCGCGCTCGTACTCGGCGCGGCGGGACACGCGGTCGGCTGGCCAGTTCCGCGCCGCGGATCGCAATCCATCACCAACGCGCTCGCAAACTATTTTCTCGAGCTCGACGGCAAGATCGAAATCGGCCGACGGATCGAGAACCTGAATCAACTTCCGAAATCGCGCGTCACTCTTTTCGATTCAACCGTCTGGCAATTCGCCCGCATCGCCGGCGATCGATTGCCCCTGCGTTATCGCCGTCGACTGGAAAACTTCCGGCACGCACCTGGCATCTTCAAAATAGATTACGCGCTGTCGTCGCCGATTCCGTGGAAGGCCGAGGCGTGCCGCCGCGCCGGGACCGTTCATCTTGGCGGAACAATTGAAGAAATTGCCAACACAGAGCGCGACGTCGTGCACGGCAAAGTTCCAGAGCGTCCGTTCGTACTGGTGGCGCAACAAAGTCTTTTTGACGAATCGCGCGCGCCGAGCGGACAACACACCCTCTGGGCCTATTGCCATGTTCCGTTCGTTTGCTCGCCACGGCGAGTCGGTCCAATGCCGGACAAGATCGACATGTCGGAGCGAATCGAATCGCAAATCGAGCGGTTCGCTCCCGGTTTTCGGGATTGCATTCTCGCCCGCCACAAAATGAGTTCGATCGATCTAGAAAAATCGAATCCAAACCTTGCTGGCGGCGATATCAGCGGCGGCGCGGCTAATCTGGCGCAGCTGATCGCGCGACCGGTGCTTAGTCCAACTCCGTATCGCTCGCCGTTGCGCGGAATTTATTTATGTTCGTCTTCGACTCCTCCCGGCGGTGGCGTTCACGGCATGTGCGGCTATCACGCCGCGCGGGCGGCGTTGCGCGATCTGTTTGATAAACGGCTACCGGTCGAGCCTTAAAACAACCGCCGGCAGGAACGATTGAAAATCGCTCGTGTGCCTCTATCGTTCGCGCGAGATGAAGTTTTTCGGCGCGGGAATTTTGGGCACGGCGCTTTTCATTGAATCGCTCTTTGCCGGCGACACCGTTTCGCGCGGACCGGCCGGCGAACCCCTTGATCCGCCACGGTTCGAAGTAGCCGTTCAATCGGGCTACTTGTTCGGCGTCTTCGGCAATCCCGACAGTTATGAGATCGGTCCGGAATTTATTACCGGGCGCATCCGCTGGGGCGTGAACGACGCGGACAATTGGACGCGCGGCTACAATCAGTTTTGTCTGACCTTGTTGGCGGAGCCGATCGTTCGCGGCGTCGAAAATCATTATTTCGGCGTCAATTTCGGCGGCCGCTACAATTTCGTGCAACCGCACTGGCGGGTGATTCCCTATTTTTCCGGCGGGCTCGGCCTGGGTTGGATCGACAGTCACCCGGACATGCGCGGATCGCAGGGACAGGATTTTACGTTCAATATTTTGACCGGCTTAGGCGTGTCCTACGAAATCGACCAACGTTGGAAGGTGGACGTCGGTGTCCTTTATCAACATCTGTCGAATGGCGGGCAAACCGATCCGAACCCAAGTTTAAATCTAATCGGACCACAAATCGGCGTGAGTTACTCGTTTTGATGAATGTGCCGGACGAAAACATTCTCGTCATCAAACGGTCGCTGTTCGATCAGCTCGGCAGTTTTCACGGATTAAACTTCGAGCCGCGCAAATATCTGGACGCGATTTTGTCGCGCGGGAACAATTTCTTTTTGCGACGCGATCAGGCGGAAAAAGATCCGAGCCACAAGCAGATTATTCCTTACGTCCTGCTCACGCATGGCGACAAAGTGCTTCACTACGTTCGCGGGAAGAGAGCGGGCGAACAGCGACTCGTCGCCAAAGGTTCAATCGGGATCGGCGGTCACATGAACGAAAGCGACGAATCGCTTTTTGCTTTGGACGAAGCGGCCTATCGCGCTGGTGTCGAACGCGAGGTCGGCGAAGAAATCGCCATTAACACGAAATTCGACGACCGAATTGTTGCGCTCTTAAACGATGACAGCACCGAAGTCGGCCAGGTTCATCTGGGCGTTGTCCACGTTTTCAAACTGTCCGAGCCGAAAGTGGAGAAACGCGAAGCGATGATCACGAATGTCGCATTTCTCGGCAAAGACGAATTAATAGCGCGCCGCGACTCATTGGAAACGTGGTCGCAGATTTGTCTCGAGTCGCTGGAACGTTTGCTTGGTACGGGCAATTGACCTCAATCGCCCGCCGGCGACAATCGGCGAGCTGCTGGTTCAGTGCGGCGCGGCACCGGGAGTAACGGTAATGTTCTCGATCAGCCATTTCGTGTCCCCTTGCGAAATGGCGACCTGCAACGTGACCGGCTGGCCAGGGTAATTCAAGTGCGCGGTGAAAAAGCCGTGAGGGCTAAAAAAATAGGAATCGAACGTGACATTGTCGTCGATTGCAATCGGCTGTGCCGGGACACCGAACTGCGCAAAACGCTGGATGAGGTAATCTCGTTGCGATGGCGGGTTTTCCATTTTTGCCTGCGGCGTGAGGTCCTGATCCAGAAGCGTGCGGTCGTGTTTGACCGCCAACCGGTTGACGACCTCATGACCATAGCGACGCGCGTCGCGATCGGTGCCGGCTTTGGTGGAATAAAGGTACCACAAGATGCCGCCAACGACTGCCAGGACAATAATGACGAGAGCCAGACCTTCGCCTGACATTTTCGATCGAGTGGTGAGTTTCATAGTTTTCATTAGTAACCTAATCCTAAACCTTTGATCACTTCGTCGTTTCGAATCAGCGCGCCATGCTGTTGCATTCCGGTGTAAGTGCCGAATCGATTACGCGCGTTCACTTTAAATTGCACGAGATAGCCGTAAAGATGCTGGCCGTTCTTGCCGAGATCGACCGGTTTCGGATCGCCGCCCCATTCAATCCGCGCGCTCCCAGCATCGACGAGTTGCTCGTTGAGCCATTTCATTACGATTTCCTTGTAGTTGGTGGGGTACGGGCCATAAAGGGCCACGTCTGCCGGTGAAGGTTGTTGCCCCTGCCCGAGCAGGTCGCCGACCAAAAACAATATCGCGGCGCAAAACGCAAGCCCTTTCATCGACCGCGATCTTTCACCTCCGGCAAATGTTAGTCCAGCCGATTCAGACTACGAGCGGCGCGGATTGTCCTGGAAAAATTTGACGATCAACGGCGTAACTTGCGGTGGATAAATATGCCCGAAGGGATGGATGAAGGTCGCGACCGGCGCGCCTTTTGTCGAAGGATAGATCGTGCAGTTTGATCCACACGGTTCGCCTTGAGCGGCGCAGCCGTTGAATTTCCGAAGCTGCTCGATCGTTTCCTGCTGTCTGGAAAAACGCGCCAGCTGGTCTTTTTCTCCACCGTAATGAAAAACCGGACTCGGCTCTGTGAGCGTCACGGATCGCATCAAGGCGGAGCCGCCTGGCGCGAATGCGGCAAAGAGATTCGCCCGCTGTGACAAGAGCAGGTAGGTGAACAATCCGCCATTGGAAAAGCCGGTCGCGTAAACGCGCGTTTCATCAATCGAATATTTCTGCCGCAGCGTGGCCAGGATCGCGTCCACGAATTTTAAGTCGCGATCGTTTTGTTGACCGGCTTCACGCTGCCAGCCCGGTTTCTTTCCTTCAAAATCCATCACGATTCCGGGCGTGGGCAATCCTTGCGGATAAACCACGATCGCTTCCGGCCAAAAATTCTGGAAGGCCATGCCCCGCGCGGCGAAATGCATGTTTCCGCCGTGACCATGAAACGCAAAAATCACCGGCGGCCTGGATTTGGAAGATGTCGATGGAAGAACAACTAGCGCCTCGCGCTCCATGCCGTCGACCGTCCACTTCGTCGGCGCTGGCTCGACCGCGAATGTGCTCGAAGCAAACCAAACTGCAGTGACGAACGACAAGGCTAGAGATCTCATGCAATTGGAGACGGCTGACAGGTGCTATCGGTTACGCCGGATGCGATAGACGTATTCCTTACAAACTTTCCTTCCCCCGCCCGATTGGTTATGGATGAAGACATGTCGATCCGCCCCATTTTGTTCGCGCTCGCATTCGGTTTAACGTTTCTGAGTCCCATCCCCGCGCAGCAGATTTCACCGTCACCGCAAAACTCATCGGCAATCGCTGCAATAAAATCCTTCGATCCAGTTGAAGCAACCAAAGCGTGGCTCAACACGGTCCCCGCCGACAAGCGCGCAAAGTCCGACGCTTATTTTGAAGGCGGCTATTGGCTGATCCTTTGGAATTTTCTGGGTGGCGTTGCGATCGCGATTTTTCTGCTCGCCTCCAGATTCTCGGCGCAACTGCGCGATTTCGCTGAACGGGTCACCGGTTCGAAAACGCTTCAAGTCACGATCTACGCCATCGTTTACATTTTTATCGTCGCGGTTCTGAGTTTCCCGCTCGCCTTTTACCAATTTTTCATTCGCGAACATCAATACGGACTCGCAACCCAAACCTTTGGACCATGGTTCGCCGAACAATTGACCAGCCTCGTGGTCGGGCTCATTGCCGGCACGATCGCGCTCACGATCTTGTATGCGGTTTTTCGGCGCGCACCGCAGAGCTGGTGGATTTGGGGAACAATCGTTGCCGTCGTTCTTTCATTCATCGGCAATTTCATTGCGCCAATTTACGTCGAACCACTCTTCAACACTTACAAACCGCTGACCGACGCGAAAATCCGCGACCCGATTCTGGCCATGGCGCAGGCCAACCAAATTCCGGTGAAGCAAGTTTTCGAAGTAGACGCGTCGCGGCAAACAACGCGGGTCAGCGCGAACGTTGCCGGTCTGCTTGGGACAACGCGGATCGCACTAAACGACAATTTGCTCAAACAATGCACCCTTCCGGAGATTCGCGCGGTCATGGCGCACGAGATGGGACATTACGTTCTCAATCACGGCGCCAAGCTCACCGTTTATTTCGGAATTGTCGCGCTCTTTGGTTTCGCAATCGCGCGATTCTTTTTCGATTGGGCGCTTCAGATATGGGGCGAACGCTGGGACGTTCGCGCCATCAGCGATCCGGCCGGCCTCCCTTTGCTGATGTTGATCTTCGTGACCTTCACTTTTCTGATGACGCCGGTCATTAACTCGATCACCCGCGTGACCGAACGCGAAGCCGACCAGTTTGGCATCAACACTTCGCGCGAGGCTGACGGCGCGGCGAAGGTCGCGTTAAGGCTCGGCGCCTATCGCAAACTCGATCCAACACCGCTCGAAGAATTTATTTTCTTCGATCACCCAAGCGGCCGGGCGCGGATTCAAATGGCAATGGACTGGAAAGCCGCGCACTTGCCCTGCGGAAATCTTAACCCGCCCGAACCGGCTACAGATTGATTGTTTCCTTCTTGTCGGAATCTTGTTAGACGAAAAAATGTTCGCCTTATATTACGAATATTCGTCTAATTCTCGTTAGATGCTGACGCGCGCTGACAATATGAAAGCTCTCTTTTTTGCGTTGTTAGTCGCTTCGACGGCGGAAGCTCAGCAGTCTTACGTCATCACGGACGGCAAGTCGTTGAAGGACGGGCTCGACATCTATCTTGAGTTTCGCGCGGGCACTCGCCGCGTCACATGGGAAGAGACGATGCGAGCGGCGGAAGCTGCGACGTACACGCAAGCATACGCGGAGGCTTGTTACGCTTGGCAATCGACGGCTCCAGACAAGGCCCCATTCCGGCTCCCACCCGAGCGGTTGAACGCGGAGGAGTTTGTGAAAGTTGTTCAGAAGTACCTCAACGATCATTCGGAGAGGCTGCGTGACAAAGCGCAGATCCTTTTGTTCGACGCAATAAAATCCGCTTTCCCGCGAAAATGATCAAATCATCTAACCAATCGCTCCAGCCAACCGCAAGCCGCTCCGATAACTAGCTTTCCATGACTTCAATGTTAAAAATTGTAGCCAAGCGCGCTCCCGCTCGCGGCGGCTGAGCTCCCTCTCGTTAGGCGTATGAAACCATGATAGAAGTACATCCACCGCACGAAAGAGTTCATAGTTGGACGCAGTTCTTCATCCACATCGCGGCCATTACGATCGGATTACTGATTGCGATCGGTCTCGAACAGACGGTAGTATATTTTCATCATCGTCACCAACTGCAGGAAGCCCGGCGTGAGTTAACAGCGGAACTCGAAGAGAACCGTCGCGTCCTGACCAAGAACCTGGACGCGGTCCGAAAGATGACGGTTGAAGTAGATGCCAACATGGCGTTGCTGCACGCCGCGCAAACATCGCCCGCGCCGATCGGCTCGAAATTGGTCTACGGATTAGGTAATTTTTGGTGGCCGAAAGACGCGACATGGCAGGCCGTAAAGCAGAACGGGTCGCTCGGTCTTATGGCGCACGATGAATTGCATTACTACGTCTACATCTACGAGGACATTTCCATCATCATGGAACAATCGTCCGAATTGGGGGCCCGCATCGAACTGGCCCGTGCCATTGCTCGGCGATCACCGGACGGAAATCTCACGCCACGAGACATTGAGGAACTGATTAGTGTTACCTCTGAGGTGCAGGCAAAAGTCGCCTATTTGACGTTGCTCTTTCGCCTCGAGGAGAATGCCCTGCAGAAAAAGATCGAGGAGATTCCGAAGATCGAGCAAAAGCTAAATCAAAACTAGCAGTCTCGTGCAACGCCTAACCAATCAGTGGAGCTAACCGCCACCGTCACGCGTTTACATTTCAGATGATTACAATATTTCCACTTCGAGCCACGCTCGCCCTCAGTGGCGGTAGCTCACTTCTGTCTCGTTAGGCCGCATGACCGATTCTGAGCGCCTGACATTGCTTGTGCTGATGAAATAAAAATATGCAGCGAATACTGATTGGTTTAGCGCTGCTCGGGCTGGCCGGGAGCGGCTCTGGGCAAGAGATGAAGATGATGAAGGCGGAGGACCTGGTGTGGACCGAGCATCCAGTGTTCAAGGGTGCCCAGACGGTAATCTTAGTTGGGGACCCGACCAAGGCTGAGACGATAGTGCAACGGACGAAGTTTCCACCGCACTACAGGGTCCCTCCGCACACGCATCCGTATGCGGAAGTGGTGACGGTGTTAAGCGGAAATTACTGGAATTCTTTTGGGCAGAGCTTTGATAAGAGTAAAGGGACGGAGTTGCCTTCGGGGAGTGTGTTCGTGCTTCCGGCTGGGCACGCGCATTATACGTGGACGGAAGATACGGAGGTTATTGTCCAGGTGACTTTTACTGGCCCGGCGGGAGTGACCTTCCTTAATCCTAATGACGATCCGCGAAAAAAGAGGTAGAAGACAAACTCGCCAAAGTCCGAATGCCTTTGTTCGGCCAGCCTAACCAATCGCTGGAGCCACCGCTGGCCGTCACGATGCGCACATTTGATTTTATGAAACACTTCTCGATGGTTGCGACACTCGCCGCCGCCAGCGGTAGCTCAGCTCCGTCTCGTTAGGCGTAGGCAGTCGTGCACAAGCAGAAGACACTGTCCGTAATTGCTTGGCTAGTGGCATGGGGATGGGCGGCTATCGCAGGTGTCGGCGGCTTCTTCCTCCTCTTGCATCAAGGTCCGTTGCCGATCACTAATGGCTGGTTTGCCATGTTCTCGGGCATCGCAGCCTGTCCGCTCACCGCGAGGCTTTTGAAGAAATACGCGCGCGTCGTAGTCCCCGGCTATGTTCAACTGGCCGTCGCCCTGCTCATATTTATGGCCGGGCGTGTCGCCGTCGTGGTCTCGCTTCACCGTCCGTTTCTGCCTCTCGGACTCATGCTCGGTGCAATTGCGGCCGCCATATTGACGCTTTGTCTCGCCTTGGCGCGACGAAACGCCTAACCATGCGATGAAGCCAACGGCCCCTTTTCGAAACAAGTTCAATGTGTTTGCCACGACACCCTGCCGCGGCTTATCTCTTTCTCGTTAGATGATTGAGGCGGGGCTGAATGGCTAGTAGGAAGCGCGGATTTAGAAAAACTTTGATGAATGTGGAAACGATCAATGTCTGGGCGCAGCTAATCGCGTCGATCGGCGTTATCATCTCTCTTTTTTATGTAGCCGCGCAGGTCCGGCAAAACACGCGCTCTTCACGCGCGATTGTGGTCGACTCCCTTGCTAGATCGATGCATGACCTTGCCATTGAGATGGCGCAGAATGACCAGCTTTTAACGACTGCCACAATGTTGAAAGACTGGAACAGCGCGACGGAGATGGAGAGAGCGCGGTATGCATCTTTTATGCTGGGGTACTTCAAGCTATTCGAGAATGGATGGTTCCAAATGCGTCAAGGGACGCTCGAAGCCGATCAGTGGGAGGGCTACGACGCATTCTTGCGCACCGTTTGGATGGTACCTACAGTCAAGACATGGTGGTCCATGAGGCGGACGTTCTTTGCGCCCGGATTTCGGAATTACGTCGAGAACCTTGAAGAAGTTCGCGGTATCCCTTCACTCGCTCAGCTTACGCGGACTGAAAAGTGATAGCAGGGAAGCATCTAACCAGGCGATGCAGCTAACCGCGGACCGCCCTTATGTCTAGCTTTGAGCGTATGCGAACATCACTTGTAATTCGCGCGGTCGCTGATCTTGTGTCTCGTTAGGCTAATGTGAGAAGTAAAGATTTGGCCCTGATTGTGAAAATCGCTCCATTGTTTTGTCACTAACAAATGCTGAAAACGCGGATCTTTTCGGATTCGATCCCGCTGCAGCGCCGGCGAGGGAGCGGTCAGGCTTTCCACTCGTCGCTCCCCGGAGGGGCTAGCTCTGCGCTTCTGGACTAAGATGTTATGACTCCCTTTGAATTCGTTTGCGCGTTTTACTCGGTTGTTCTCGGCGTGGCGGTGGCCCAGCTTATGACCAGCGTTGGAAGGTTGGCCGAAGAACGGGAACGGGTTCGCGGTTATTGGGTCTCGAATCTTTGGATACTCACGGTCCTGTTCGCTGATGTAAGCAATTGGTGGGGAATCTGGGGACTGCACGATGTTAAGAGATGGAGCATTTATTCCTTTCTGTTGTTGGTTGCGTTAACCGCAGCCGTCTATCTCACGACCGTTCTGCTGTTCCCGCGCATTCCGACGAGCGAGGACGCAATCATCGATATGGAGCGACACTTTTATAAGAGTCGCCGAATCTTCTTCACCGGATTCGCATCGGCGTGGGTGCTTGCGCTGATATGTAATTGGAGCTTTTTTCCCATTACCTGGATAACTCTAGGTAACGTGTTGCCGGCGGCCATGATCGTGCTCGGCATCATCGCCGTCATGACCGCCAATCGCAGCTTTCACGCCGTCTATGCGGTTATCGCTTTGATTGCCATTGTGCTTAATGTGCTCTCGGAAGGAGCGTGGACGCTAAACACGTTTATTGAATGAAAGAGTTTTTAACTGCGCAGTAAGGCATGAGGTGTCAGTCTGTGAATCGCTCTTCTGCTTAATCGACACACCAGGGCCTAACCATGCGATGGAGCGAACGGCTGGCAGCTTCGGCTCCTCACTCTCCATGAAATTTCATTCCCAACCCGCAGCGACGCGCTCTCCCGCCCGCCGTCGCTCATCTTGTTCTCGTTAGGCGCTTGATCATACTCCATGAACAAACTGCTTAAACCCGAAAAGTTTTCACCAAAACAACGTGAAGAACTACTCAGGACGCTGAAAACCCGTTTTGAGAAAAACGTCAACCGCCACAAAGGTATCGTGTGGGCCGAAGTGCAAGCAAAGCTGGAAGCTAATGTGAAAAAATTATGGTCACTCAACGAAATGGAAACGACCGGAGGTGAACCGGATGTTGTTGGTTATGATAAAAAGACCGATGAATACATTTTCTTCGATTGTTCGGCGGAAAGCCCCAGTCGCCGCAGAAGTGTTTGTTACGACCGTGAAGGGTTGGATTCCCGCAAAGAACATAAACCCGAAAGCAACGCGGTTGACATGGCAGCAGCCATGGGGATTGACCTGTTAACAGAAGAACAATACCTGGAGCTACAGAAACTCGGAGATTTCGATGCGAAAACTTCGAGTTGGGTGAAAACACCTTCCAAGATCAGGGAACTCGGCGGCGCCCTCTTTGCTGACCGCCGCTACGGCCGTGTCTTCGTGTACCAGAACAGTGCGCCCTGTTACTATCGCGTCAGGGGTTTCCGTGGTTCGATAAAGGTCTAAATTCATATGACATGGTTTGCCTCGGCCTTTTTATGTCTTCATCCGATCTGGTCTGCCGTCCGTTCCGCATCAATGCGCCTGACTACTGATAGTTGAAACCTATGTCGTTCGAACAATTGTCCTATCTCGCGCAAATTGTCGCCTCGATTGGCGTGATTGTGTCTTTGATCTTTGTCGGTTTACAGATCAAACACAATACGGGCGCACTCCAGCGCAACGAGCACAATTCCACGATGGCGCAATGGACCGTGATCCGTCAGGCGATCGCGCGAAACCGCGACATTGCCGAGCTCATGACCGCCGCCCTTAGCGGAGAGCGCGCATTGGATGCTGCCGATCGGCTGAGACTGGAGCAGATGCTGCAGGAATACGCCTGGGCGTCTTTCCACATTTGGGACAGAACACAACGCGGCGTCTTTCCAAAGGGAACTTTCGAAGCGACGGCAGGGATATTCCTGTGCGGCCTGCTCACAACGCCTCGTGGCGGGACCTGGTGGCGCGACGCCAAACATACCGGCTTCATTCCGGGGTTCGTCGCGGACGTCGACGCCGTGCTCGCCAAAAATGGCGGAGCGTCCGTCGCGCTGAACGCGGACAAATCTATTTCTTAATTCGCGTGATCAACGTGTCGGCGATGGTTGCCGGCGTTTCGGCGACGGCGATGCCGGCAGCTTTCATTGCTTCGATTTTTCCGGCGGCGGTACCCTTGCCGCCGGAAACGATCGCGCCGGCGTGACCCATTCGTCGCCCCGGAGGCGCAGTCATTCCTGCGATGAACGCCGCGACTGGTTTCTTGCAATTTGTTTTGATCCACGCCGCGGCTTCTTCTTCAGCTGATCCGCCGATCTCGCCGATCAGAATCATCGCGTCGGTATTTTTGTCGTCGTTGAAAAGTTTCACGGCATCGAGATGCGACAACCCGCCGATCGGATCGCCACCGATGCCGATACAAGTCGATTGACCGTAACCGCGCGAAGTCAGTTGCCAAACCGCTTCGTAGGTAAGCGTGCCGGAGCGCGAGATCACACCAACCTTTCCCTCTTTATGAATGTAACCGGGCATGATCCCGATTTTGCACGCGCCGGGCGTGATGATTCCCGGACAATTTGGTCCGATCAGTCGCGTTCGTTTTCCGCGCATTTGCGCTTTGACGCGCATCATGTCCATCACCGGAATTCCTTCGGTGATGCAAACAACAAGATCGAGATCGGCGTCAACGGCTTCGAGAATTGAATCCGCCGCGAATGCAGCCGGCACGAAAATCATCGACACATTGCAGTCGGTTTTCTGGTTCGCTTCCCAAACCGTGTCGAACACCGGGATTTTGTCGTCGAACATCTGTCCGCCTTTCCCCGGCGTGACTCCGGCAACGACATTCGTCCCGTACTCGATGCATTGCCGCGCATGAAACGCGCCGGCGCTGCCGGTGATTCCTTGAACGAGCAGCCGCGTATTTTTATCAACCAGTACAGACATGGGATCAATGACGAAGCTCGAATGACGAATGACGAAATAATGACGAAGCTCGAATGACCAAGAACCGCACCGTCATCAGCGCCTTATTTTCGGATTTCGTCATTCGAATTTCCTTCGGGCTTCGACCTTCGGATTTCGTCATTTTTTCTTTCGTTTGTGAATGAGCAGTTTGTTCCCGTCCGGGTCACGGAACTGCGCCATCCAGCAAACCGGCGTTTCTGTTTTCTCGATGTCGAACGCGACATCACGCGATTTTAGTTTCTCGTAAGTGCCGTCGAAATCGTCGACTTCGAACGCAACTGAAGTTCCGTCGCGCGACGGTTTCCAGGCGGGATGAGAACCAACCCCGATCGTCACCGGCCCGATGTCGTACTCAACCCACCCACCTTCCATGGCCGTGGCCGTGGGCTTCAACTCAAGCTTTTCCTGATAAAATTTTCGCGCGCGTTCCTTGTCGGAAACAGCGATGGCAATAAATGCGACTTCGTTTGTGATCATTTTGGTTTCAGTTTGTGAATGATAATCTTGTTTCCGTCCGGGTCCTGCACGACCGCCATGCGACAGACAGGGCTCTCGACATTTTCGGTATCAAAAGGGACCTTCGCCTCTTTAAGGCTTTTGATGGCGCCCTCGAAATCTTCGACTTCAAGCGCGACACTCGTGCCGTCGGGTGATGGTTTCCATTGGTCGCCCACGCTGCCGATCGCGAGAGTGCCGTCATCGATTTCGTATTCAATCCACACACCTTCGCCGAATTCGGCCGAGGTTTTTAACCCGAGCACGCCTTCATAAAATTTTCTCGCCCGTTTGATATCGGTCACCGGAATTCCAACAAACGCGATGTTCTTAATCTTCACGTGTAATTGCCTCGTGTTTGAGCCAATCGGCCAGTAATCCTGTTACTTTCGGATCGAATGGCGCGGCCTTTCCTTTGAATGCGTCGGCAAAACTCAGGTAATGCTGAAACGTGTGCCCCATCTGTGGGACTTCGTATGAAAGGGCCAGTTGCCGGTTGGAATTCACGTAGGACGCGATCAAGCCGGCATCCTCCGGACTCATGATCCAATCGAACTGACCGCGCAGCGCATAAGTCGCAACTTTCACATTCGACCAGGCGGCGGCGAGATTTAGTTTTTGCAGCTGTTCGTAAAACGCCAGCGGTCGTCCATACAGATGCGCGTGATCCTTACCTTCCGGCCAAAGTTCCTCCAATTGCGGTTGTTCTTTTAGAATCGCGTCGATTGTCTGGCCTTTGATCAGCCACTCATAATAAAGCGTGGCGACATTTTTCATCCGATCACTCACTTCGGCCGGAGATTTGCCCATCAATGCGAAACGCCGTCGCTCGATCTCGAGCATGTGCTCAAACCAGGTCTTGGCCCAGCCGCCAACCGAAATGTATCCGCGCACCTGACGCTGTTCCGCCTCCGATTCCGGAACCAGGGGTGCAAATCCGCCACCGTTGCTGACGCCGAGGATGTAAACGCGATTCGCATCGATAAAGTCGTAATTCTTTAAAGCGCGAAACGCGGCGCGGTAACCGGCAAGCTCCGAATCGAAATCGGTTTCGCTGCAAACACCTTCACTGTCGCCGATTCCCTGTTTATCAACGCGAAACAAACTGAACTCCGGGAGTTGTGCCAGCCCGCGAAAAACCAAACCGCTCGCGTCTTTGGTGTCAGCCGGCGCTTCCACCGAATCGCAGCTCAACCAGCCGGCGACAAAAATCACTGGAAGTTTTGCTTTTGCGCCGCGCGGCTTGGTGATGATTGTTCGCAAACGTTTTCCGTCCGGCGCCGTTACGGAATCGTAAATGACATCGACGTTCGGGTAATTTTCGCGCGGCGTTTTGGCTCTCCGCGGAAGTTCATCGGCACGCGCGTAATGGGTTACTCCAAAACACACAAGCAATAGCGCGCGAAATCCCAAATCCCAGGCACCAAATCCCAGGGAAGGTTTCAAACTAAATAAAGCCAAAAAGCGAGGAATCATGCTCCGCTTGATTTCGAAATAATCGTGGAAAAGATGAGCACCAGTTCGCGAGCTTCGCCGGCCAATGCGTCTCGTTTTGCCCCGTTCTCTTTATTTGGACCAGGATCAACGAGTCGTAAAAAGAGACGCGTTTCTTTTGCTTCCTTTCTGCAAATTTTCACTCGCATCAGAAAATCCTTTTTGCTGAGAGCCCCATCCGCCTCGATCCAATTTGCCGCGACCGAACCGGAAGCTCGCACGAGTTGGCGCACATCTTCCATATTGCTGATATTTCGCGGCAGACTTTTCACAAAGTTTCGGATGGCCTGAGCAAATTGTAATGTTCGATCTTCAAGATCGCGTCTAGGGGGATTTTCCACGTTTGTTTTAGCTATTTGGGTTTTGGTTTTTTGGATTTAGCCTTTGACGTTTACTTGGGATTTGGAGCCTGGGATTTGGGGCCTGCCGCAGCAGCGGCTTTGACTGCTTTCTGAGCGGCGTCGGCCAGATCGTCGGCCGGGATTAGTTCGACGCCGCTTTTCTTGAGGAGTTGTTTTCCTTTTTCAACGTTCGTTCCTTCCAGTCTGACAACAACCGGAACCGAGAGCTTCACCGTTTTCGCTGCATTGATGATCCCCTGCGCAATCACATCCACTTTCATGATCCCGCCGAAAATGTTTACCAGGATCGCTTTCACATTCTTGTCGGCGATCAGAATCTTGAACGCTTCGGTCACCTGCTCTTCAGTCGCGCCGCCGCCGACGTCGAGAAAATTGGCCGGATTGCCGCCGTAAAATTTAATGATGTCCATTGTCGCCATCGCGAGACCGGCGCCATTGACCAGACAAGCAATGTTTCCGTCGAGCCCGATGTAGTTGAGTCCGTGCTTTGAAGCTCCGACCTCGCGTGGATCTTCCTCCGCGATGTCGCGCATCGCCGCGATCTCCGGATGTCGATAAAGCGCGTTGTCATCGAAGTTAAATTTCGCATCGAGCGCCAGCACAACGCCTTGTTTCGTTACCACCAGCGGATTGATTTCCACCATCGAGCAATCGCAGCCGACAAACGTGCGGTACAACCCGTCGAACAATTTCGTCGCCGCTTTTGTTTGCGATTGCTCGAACCCGAGCTGCTTTGCCAGTTTGCGTGTTTGAAATGGTTGCAGGCCGGCCAGCGGGTCGATCGGTTCGCGAATGATTTTCTCGGGCGACTTGGCCGCGACGGTTTCGATTTCCACCCCGCCTTCGGTGCTAGCCACAATCAGCGGCGCAGCGCTGGCGCGATCGAGCAAGACCGCAAAATAGATTTCGCGCGCAATCTCAGCCGATTCTCCCACCAAAACTTTGTGCACCACGCGACCGGCGGGTCCGGTCTGATGCGTAACCAAAGTTTGGCCGAGCATCTTCTCGGCAACGTCTCGCGCTTCCCTCGGCGATTTGACGATGTGGACGCCGCCCTTGAATCCGTTTTTGAAAGTCCCCTTCCCTCGTCCACCGGCGTGGATCTGTGCTTTGACCACAAGTCCGCCATTCGGACGGACTGGTCCTGTGGCGAGATCGACAGTCCGAGCCGGACTGGGACTAACCAATTCGCGCGCGATTGCTTCAGCTTCATCGGGAGTCGACGCGACTTTCCCGCGCGTTGTGGCGACGCCGAATTTCTCCAGCAGCTCTTTGGCTTGGTACTCGTGAATATTCATCACGCGGTAGCGAGCAAAGCCTTGAAATGTGCGGACGGCAATCGAAATTCGGTGCGCATGGCCGCGCACAACGAGACCGCAGCGAAGATCAACAAAGCGTTAGCAAATAAGCAACTGCTTGAATCAGTCGCGAAAAATATTCGTGATCTGCTTGCGGGCGCGCCTTCCGAACTTTATGCGCGTGTCGTCGGCGAACTTATCGCGGGCGAACATTGGGATGAGCTAAACGATCGCTTCTACAAAACGCTCGAGTTTGGCACCGGCGGGCTGCGCGGACGCACGATTGGAAAAATCGTGACCAAAGCCGAACGCGGGAACGCTGCACCTGACGAACGACCACAATTTCCTTGCGTCGGCACTAACGCGATGAACTTCGCGAACGTCAATCGCGCCACTCAGGGGTTGGTCGCTTACGCGAAAGAGTGGCACGCCCAAAATAAAATCGATGCGCGACCGAAAATCGTGATCGCCCACGACACGCGGTTTTTTTCGGACGAATTCACCGAGCTGACGGCGAAAGTCGCGGCTGAAAACGGATGCGACGCTTACATCTTCGACGGGCCGCGGTCGACTCCAGAGTTGTCATTCACGGTTCGACATGTAAACGCGACCGCCGGAATTGTGATTACGGCCAGTCACAATCCGCCGCATGATAACGGCTACAAAGTTTACTTCGCCGACGGCGCTCAAGTGATCGAGCCGCACGCGAACGGGATCATCGCAAAAGTAAACGCGATCAAAAGTGAGAGCTACGCACCGCTTCCGAAAGATCGACAAGGAAGCGTCAGGACTCTGGGCAAAGATGTCGATGACGCGTATATGAAGCGGCTCGAAACATTGATTGTTGATCCGACTGTTTTGAGCAATGCCAAATCCCTGCGAATTATTTTCACGCCGCTGCATGGAACCGGAGCCGTCACGCTTAAGCCGATGCTAAAGCGGCTCGGGTTCAATTTCGAAGTCGTTCCGGAGCAGGAGACATTCGATCCGCGATTCAGCACCGTGAAATCTCCGAACCCGGAAAATGCCGAAGCTCTGACGCTCGGAATCGAGCTCGCTAAAAAAACGAATGCCGACGTCGTCATCGCGACCGATCCCGATTCCGACCGGCTCGGCGTGGCCGTCCGGAGCGCTACCGGCAAAATGAAATTAATCAGCGGTAATCAAATTGGCTCTTTGCTCGCCTACTATCGACTGAAGAAGCTTTTCGATCTTGGAATCCTGAACAAAGAAAACGCATCGCACGCGGTTGTGATCAAGACTTTCGTCACCACCGATCTGCAAAAAGTAATTTCGGAACACTTCGGCGTCCGCTGCGTCGACACTCTGACCGGCTTCAAATATTTCGGGGCCAAGCTCGACAAATACGAGCGCGCGTTACCGGCGGAAATTCGTACGAAGTATCGCCAGCTTTCCGAAGAAGAAACGCGCGCTGCGCGATTGAAGTATTCTTCATTTTACGTTTTTGGGAGCGAAGAAAGTTACGGCTACAGCGGCGCCGATTTTGTTCGCGACAAGGATGGCAATGCCGCCGGGATTATGTTTTGCGAGATGGCCGCCTACGCGAAATCCCGCGGCCGCACGGTCGATCAATTGCTCGATGAGGCCTTTGCCGGCTTCGGCTATTTCGACGAGAAGAACGCGTCGCTTTATTTTGAAGGCGCGGAAGGCGCGGACAAAATCGCGCGTTTGCTCGAATCCTATGCCAACACACCGCCTGATGAGATTGCCGGATCAAAAGTTGTCGGCGTCAGCGATTTCGAGAAGCAAACTATTCGCGACGTCGAAGGCGACGTGATTCCGAAACAGAAGATGTCGATCTTCGAGTTGGAAGACAAAACGCGAATTGCGGTGCGCGGTTCCGGCACCGAGCCGAAGATCAAATATTACATCTTCGTGCAAAAGCGGCCCGACAAAGAAAAGTTCAGCGCCGAACAACTAGACAAAATTAAAACCAATGTCGGCCGCCGGCTCGAAGACATTTGGGATTGGATTGAAAAGGATGCACATGCGCGTCTAAAATGATAAGCTGCGCGGCGTCGGGATCGGTTCAAAAATCGGTATGAAACGGGAGATCAATTTGAGCGGAGGCGAGATCACACTGTTGAAGACGATGGGGCTTTCCGGCACGCCGGTTTACGGGAAACTGCTCATTGAGCGCATCGGTGAGATGGAGTCGGCCGAATTTCTGGACGAGTTGGCCGGGCTCATTTCGCAAGGTTACGTTCTTTGCGACAAAGTAAACGTGCGGACGATGGACGATGTTGAACGCGCCGTGTTTCGGGTGAACGCTTCCTACGCGCGCGATCTCCGCGACGCCCTGCATCCCGGGCGCCGACGAGAAGAAAAGTCGCGACGTCGTCGACGCGAGTGAATTCGCGCGGTGATTAAGAAAGCGCTTCCTCTTTGGCCGTGGCTCGCAGCAATCGCGACCGGATTGCTGGTCACCGCTTGTTTCCCGCCGTTCACTCAAAGCTGGCTTTGCTGGATCGCGCTCACGCCGCTCATCGTGGCAATTTGGTTTTCGGGTGAGAACTCACGCCGGCGCTGGCTGCGCAATCTGTTGCTCGGTTATCTCGCCGGGATTGTTTTCTTTACCGGCACCTTCGGCTGGCTCGGCGCGCTCGGTGATTTGTACCAAGACTTTTTCCTGCACGGACTCTCGTTCCTGTTGTCGATCTATCTCGGACTCCATTTCGCATTTTGGGCTTGGTTCATCGGCTTGATAAAACCTGAGGCGTTCACTGCTTCGTGGCGAAATTTGCTAGTTGCATTTGTAGCAGCGTCCGCGTGGGTCGCGCACGAATGGACGCGCGGTTGGCTCTTCACCGGTTTTGGATGGAACGGTCTCGGTGTCGCCCTTCACGCCGAGTGGCCGATGATTCAGATCGCCGAATTCACGGGCGTGGTCGGATTGTCCTTCGCCATCGCGTTCGCGAACATCATCGCGGTGACAACCCCGTTGCGCCTGTTTGCCGAGGCGCGAACGCACCGAATGCGACCGCATTTCGATCTTACCCTGACAATGGTCGGCATCGTTGCCCTCCTCGCCTTCGGTTTGCACCGCGCGCAAGATTCGTCACCCGCGAAAACCGTTCGCGTGGCGGCGGTCCAGGCCAGCGTGCCACAATTGCAAAAATTCGATCCGCGGTTTACCGGCGAAGTTTTCGAACGTTTTCGGCGACTGAGCGAGATCGCGCTGGGCGCAAATCCGCCGCCAGATTTGCTGGTTTGGCCGGAAAGCTCGATGCCCGATCCGGTGCGCGATCAGAATTCGGAGAGTTATCGTTTCATCGCGGATTTTTCAGCGGCTATGAAAACGAATTTGATGCTGGGCACGCTCGATGCCGAAGACAGCCACGATTACAACGCAGCGGTGCTCATCTCGAACGGCGGCGAGCAGGTGCAAATCTATCGCAAGATCCACCTCGTCCCATTTGGCGAATACATTCCGCTGCGACATTCGTTTCCACTTTTCGCCGTGGTCGCGAGCACGTGGGTGCCGGGCGATTTTACCGCCGGCACTAAACACACGGTGTTTAATTTGACCAATACGGATATCCGCGTCGCGCCATTGATTTGTTTCGAAGATACCGTCGGCGATCTCGTCCGCCGATTTGTCCTCAACGGCGCGAATCTTCTGGTCGATGTAACCAACGACGGCTGGTTTTTACATTCGTCTGGTTCGAGCCAACATCTCGCCAACGCGATTTTTCGCTGCGTTGAAAATCGGCGCCCGATGGTCCGGGCCGCTAACACCGGCGTCACTTGTTTCGTCAACGAGTTCGGACGGGTCACTCAGATTCTGCAGGACGATACCGGCAACACCTTTACCGAAGGCGTGCTCAGCGGCTCGGTGAACGTTCCGCTCGCCACGGCGAGTCCGTCCGGTGGCGGACAAGATCGACATCTCACCTTTTACGCACTGCATGGCGAATGGTTGGCCGAACTATGCGCCTGCGCGACCGCAATCGTGATCGTCGTGAGTCTCGTTCGACGTGGAATGGGGCGAACACGATCGGTCAGGTCCTGATTAAGAGTCGAATTGGCATTTGACTGATCAGGCAAGCTTTCGCCTCGACCGGTCGAACGATTTTGGCTAACGAGTAGCGACAATCCTCAGAAATGGCCGGCCGCGTTTTCATCAGTCACTCGGAAAAGGACAAGACCTTTGCCGAGATGCTGTTGAAGGCGTTGGAGGACCTCGGCACAAATTGCTGGATCGCCCCGCGGGATATTCCTCCCGGAGGATCGTACGCCGATGCGATCATGCGATCGATTCAAGAGTGCAGCTGTTTCGTGCTCGTCTACACGATGAATTCAAACAGTTCACCGCACGTTTTGCGGGAAGTGGAACGCGCCTTGAAATTTGAGCGAAACATCGTTCCGGTCCGGTTCGATCAGTCCGAGCCGTCGCGCAGTCTGGATTACCTTCTCGCGACTGTGCAGTGGCTTTCGGCCGAAACCGCAACCGCCGAGGCCGCCGTCAGTCGTATCGCAGAGCAAATCTCCGCGTGCGTTGCGCCGCCGGAAGCAATCACGCCCGCGGCTCCTCGCCAAATACCAGCTGCAGCAATTCCACCCCCATCTACGAAAGGGAGACCCGGAACATCCAAATTTCTTATCCTCGGCCTTTTGGTTGTTGCCGCGATTTTGCTCACCTGGTTCGTTAGCCAGAAATTCGCCAATGCGCCTGCGCCACGATCCACTTCGTTGCCATCGCCGGCCACGCCGGCGCCGAAGCCAACCGCGGCGCTGTCAGTTTCGCCGGAATCGGTGGCGCAGAGCGCGACCGCGCCTTTGCTCTCGGTAGCGCCAACCGCCGTGGCGACGAAAACAATTCAGCAATCCGCCCCGGAACAGACAGACGCCGCGACTCCGGAAGGCATCTTGAGACGCTATTTTGGCTGTTTCGCGGAGCGCGATCCGGTTGCCGCTTATAACCTGCTGTCGACCGGTTTTCGCTCCGAGATGTCGTTCAAGAAATACAGCGCGATGTTTTCTTCGACCCGTGAAATTCAAGTCGACCAAATGAACGTGACAAACGATGGAGAAAACAAAGCGACCGTTTCGGTTCGATTTCGCGAGACCGATGCGGATTATCATCAGGCTTACTGGCAGGGGCCGATTGAGTTAGTGCGCGACAAAGGCGAATGGCGCATCAAGACGCTCAGAGAATTGAAAAAGATTGCGGCACCGGAAGGAGGCCTAACCCAGCCAAAATTAAACGTCGCCACCGGCGAACCCAGTCGGCCGCCCGAGAAAACTTGGGACAAACCTCACGTCTATCTTCAATTGGCAAATGAATCGCAAAGGAGCGCGGCGGCAGATCTCAAGCGGCGACTAACGCAATTGGGTTGCGACGTTGTCGAAATTCAGAGCGTTTCCGGGAATGTGGATGTTCCAACGGAAAGTTCTGAGATCCGCTACTTTTCGACCCGCGATGCTGCCGAAGCACAACGCCTCGCAAACGAGGTGCAATCGTTCTTTCGCAGCACTGGAGTAATTGCCTATTTGCCCGAAGGCATGCCTTACGTATCGCATGCGCGCCAATACGAAATTTGGTTCTCTTCGGCGTTTCACTGAGTGGGCTGGTCTAGTGAACCCTGACGCCGCCAGGAAGGGTTGCCGATTCGCGATCCGGCTTACGTTTCACGGCGACCTTTCGTTCTTTTTGAAATCGAAAACGCCCAGGATCGAACGGCAGCTATCCGAAAGAACCTCGATCAAGGACGTGATCGAAGCCTGCGGCGTTCCGCATACGGAGGTCGATTTGATTTTGGCGAACGGCCAGCCGCTCGATTTCGCGGCAATTTTAACGCAAGATGTTGAGGTCGATGTTTACCCACCGAACCAAACGCACTCCCCACTTTTCCCAGAAGATCGATTGCAAGTGCGCAATATCGAGAAGTTTGTCGCTGACGGTCATCTCGGAAAACTGGTCCGTGACCTCCGGCTCCTCGGAATCGACGTCACCTACGACCCCACGGCCGAAGATCGACAATTGGTAAAGACGGCCGGCGATGAAGAGCGCGCCCTCCTCACCCGCGACCGACGCCTTTTAATGCATGCGGCGGTGTGTCACGGCTACTATTTGCGCTCACAAGATCCGCTGGAGCAAACCGTGGAGGTTTTGTGCCGATTTGCTCTCGGCTCAAACCTGATCCCATTTTCCCGCTGCCTTCGCTGCAATGCCCGGCTTGAACCGGCGAAGAAAGCCGAGGTCCTGGATCAGCTCGAGCCATTGACCAGGATTCATTATGAGCAATTCCGCCGCTGCCCCGGTTGCGGCCAGGTCTATTGGTCCGGCTCGCATTTTGACAAACTGCGCGCCCGCGTTGAGGAAATTCGCGCAGCTTTGGCTTAACTGATCTTAAAAGGCCGTGAAAGACATCGTCGTCTTCGCTCTCACGCTGATGGTGTTCGTCTCTCGGTGCGTCGGCTACGGAGAGACTGGACATGAAATTGTCGGTGGAATCGCGGACAAGCTCGTTGCCAACACAGCGGCGGGAGAAAAGATCCGCGGCTTGATCGACGGGATCACGCTGGAAAAGGCCGCGTTTATTCCGGACGAAATAAAAGCCTGGGATAAGATCGGTGTCGACGACTTGAGCGCGTTCCCGCATTACGCCGACCACGCGAAGATCGACAAACAGCTCCGCGATTTCTGGCGGGCGAATCCGCCAACGCAGGATTCGAAATCGCCGGTTCCATCGCACCATTGGTTTCATTATACCGATGTGCCAATTCTCAACGTCCATCGCTACTCCGACGGCATGACCGGCCGCACCCAATGGGACATCGTCCATATGATTTCCTATTGCGTCGATGTCCTCCGCGGCGAAATCCTTGAGAATAATCCGCGTAAAATTACCAGGCCGGTCGCGGTAATTTTGCTCGCGCATTATGTTGGCGACATTCATCAGCCGCTGCACGTCGGCGCTGAATATTTTAATCAGGCCGGGCAAGCGGTTGATCCCGACAAAAATCAATCGGGCATCGAAGACGAAGGCGGCAACACGCTCACGCTCCGGTTGATCCGCGGCACTCCGGAGGAAATGGCGCATCGCCCATTAACACTGCACGGCTTTTGGGATTACGAAGCTGTTATGGCCAATCTGCCTCCCTTATCACCGACTCTCTCGAAAGAAGAGCGCTACCGAAAGATCGACCAGGCGAAGCGACAATTGATCGATCGCTTCGTGAAAGAACCACCGCAGAACTGGCGGGCGCCCGCCAATATTGCGTTAAAGAATTATGGCGAATTCTGGGCCGACGATATTTTGCCGGTCGCGCGCGAGGCTCATGAGCGGCTCCGATTCATCAACGTGCATCAAGCGGTCGATCAGGAACGCACGGTCATGGCCGGCAATGCGCGAGAGAAAAATGCGCCCGACCACGTCGGTTACGCTGATTGGTCGGCCAAAACTGTTCGCGAAGAATTGCACAAGGCCGGATGGCGTCTCGCCGATCTGCTAACGCAAGCGATTACGTCGACATCGCCGACTTCAGCAGCGCCGGCCGTTTTAGAGCTTCACGACGCCGTGGTCGTCAACAACAGCGGCTTTGAGGTAGGGATGGTTCACCGAACCGCCCACAACGCCACTCCGGGTCGGACCGATTGACGTCAATCCACTTGCCTCAAAAGCTCAAGCGTTGAGGCAAACGTCTAACGTTAATGGGCAACGCTATTGGAGGCACTAGCTGGGAGCGTAAATCATCCCTACCTTCAGTCGATATGACAAAGATTACAAAAAAATCGCGTTCGCCGTGAAGCGAACGCGATTTTCGTCAAACGTTGTAGCCACGGCCCCGCGGGCCGTTGCGCCGGGCCACAGGCCCGCGGCTACAAACTAAATTAAGTCTCTGTCTTGGCTTTGTCCTTCTCGCCTTTGCATTCCGCCTTGAACTTGGCGAACTGCTCTTTGGTCAGGATGGTTTTCGCCTCCTGCGTGTATTTGGCTTCGCTCGCTTCCGAGCAGCCGGCCTTGTGATGCTCTTCCATCACAGCGTCCATCTTCGTCTTTTGCTCAGGCGTCAGATTGAGACTCGCCAGTGAAACCGAGCATGCCGGTTTCGCTGTGTTTCCGACTTTCTTGGTGCACTCGCCGTGTTCTCCGGCGAACAGCGTGCCCGCTGCAAACATTCCCGCCACTACCAACGCAATGAATTTGGTCATAGTGCAAAGTGAGACAGTCGCTTACGCGATGTCGTTCAAAGATTTAGAACCGTAGCCAGGCGCCTGTGGCGCTTCGGAAACGGCCCACAGGCCCTTGCTACACTTTCTTGGCCGATTTATTGCACTCGGCTTTCAACTTCGCGTATTGATCCGCTGACAGAACGCCTTGCGCTTTCTTCAGAAACGCTTGCCGGCTTTCCTTCGTGCAACCGGATTTCATGCATTCTGACTGCCACGCTTCGATTTTGCTCTTCTGATCGGTGGTCAGATTCAAGCTTGCGAGATTGGCGCACGATTGCTGATTCGACGCCTTCTTGGCGCAACACGCCATGTCGCCTGATTTGTCGTTCGCAAACGCGGACGACGTCATCAACATCGCGACTGCAACAGCTGCTGTTCCGATAATTTTAACCATGGCGCCTGATCAGACAGTTCCGTGTTGGAATTGTTCAATCGTTATCGCCCCGGATACTGCGCTCGGCCGAATACTCGATCGGGTCTTGGTTAAAATAGCGTTGCAGTTCCGCGTAGAGTGGTGGATGACGGGCACGCAGCGCGGATGGTCGCTCAAAAAAGGCTTCGATTGATACGGCGAAAAACTCCGCCGGATTCGTCGCCCCATAAGTGTCGAGCAAGGTCGGAATTCCGGTGTCATCAGCCGCACGAAGCGACGCAAACTCAGTCCGCATCACTTCGCGCCATGACTTTTGTTGTTCGCGTGACGCCAGCTCCGGCGCGCCATCCGCGGCCAAATTCTCGTAATCGAGTTGATGGGCGAATTCATGCAGGACAACATTCTTGCCGTCGGAAGGATCAGCCGCGCCAGCCTTCACCGCGTCCCAGGCGAGCACCATTGATCCCATCGTGCGACCAGTCTCGCCCAGTCGAAACATTTTCCCTTCCTCCCAGACAGGGCCTTCGACCGGGCGTTGTTCGTCTACCAGATAGGTCGACGGATAAACGAGAATCGTGAGCAGACGCGGGAAGTAATCCGTTCTTCGATGCAACAGGAGAAGGCAAGCCTGCGCCGCGATCGTCACCTGAATTTCGTCGTTGATCTCCAGCCCGGCACAACCTTCGAAACGTTTTTCGGCGAGAAACACCTGAATCTGATCGAGAAGTTCGGCCTGATCCGTCGCTGACAAGCGGACAAAGAACGCCACGTTGCGTTTAATTATCTTCAGCCATTCGTTTGGAAACGGCCTCGCTTTAAGCCGTTTTCGCTGTCGTTCTTTCAGGAACCCAAGGATCACGGCTGAATGTAGCGTTCCTATAGCGCCGGTCTAACGCTTGTAGCCGCCTCGCTCCGTCGAGGCGTCTGCGAAATTATGAAAAGAAACACGGCGACAGAGCGCCGTGGCTACAAAAATTCACGCTCGCCTTAGCTGCCCGTCAGCATCAAAATCAACTTGGAGGAGCTTCCTATGAACACACTCTCAATCTCTCGCCGTAAATTTGCTCATTTGCTCGGAATCGGCGCCGCAGCCGCGATCGTCCGCCCGCGAATCACGCTAGCAACGGAGCGACCGGCAACCAAAACTGCCTCAACCGGCTCGGTTGTCAGACTGAGCGCGAACGAAAATCCTTACGGACCGTCCGCGAAAGCGCACGAAGCGATGAAAAACGCGCACGGCGTTTGCAACCGTTATCCCGATGAAGCGAACGACGTGCTCATCGACAAGATCGCGAAGATCAACAACGTGAATCGCGAGCAAATCGTTCTCGGCGACGGCTCGAGTGAGATTTTGAAACTGTGCGCCGAAACGTTCACCGGACCGACTCAGGGGAAGCTCATTGCCGCCGATCCAACCTTCGAAGCCATCCTCGAATATTCGAAAGCTTGCGGCGGTGAAGTCGTGAAGGTTCCGCTCACTCCGGATTTCCATCACGATCTCGCGAAAATGGGCGCGGCTGCGCAGAAAGGTTTGATTTACATCTGCAATCCCAACAATCCGACCGCGAGCATCACGCCGAAGGCGGATCTGCACGAATTCATCGCCAAGACGTCGCCTGAAACGATGATCCTGGTGGATGAGGCCTATTTCCATTACGCCGACAGTCCGGATTACGAGAGCGTGATCCCGCTGGTGAAAGATCATCCGAACCTGATCGTGGCGCGGACGTTCTCAAAAATTTACGGCATGGCTGGATTGCGCTGCGGTTATGGGGTCGCCCAACCGGAAACGATCAAACGAATGCACGGCTTCCAAATGTGGGACAGCGTCAACGTGATGGCGCTGGCCGCGGCAAGCGCGAGCCTGGATGACGACAGTCAGGTAACAAACGGAAAGAAGATGAACAGCGAAGCGAAAAGCTTCACGCTCAGTGAGCTCGACAAAATGGGTTACAAATCAATTCCGTCGCAGGCCAACTTCATCATGTTCGATTGCAAGAAACCAGTTGTGCCGATCATCAAAGCGATGAAAGACAAAAACGTTGGAGTCGGCCGATTGTTTCCCGCCTATCCGAATCACATGCGTTTGACGATTGGAAAGAAATCGGAAATGGAATCGTTTGTCTCGGCCTTCAAGCAAGTGATGGCTGCCTGAGCACAACAGGCGCGACCAAGTTGTAGAGGTGCTTGTTCTCAAGCAGCTAATTAATAAAGAGGCGCTCGCCGCGGCGAGCGCCTCTACAACAAAAATACCCTGAAAGAAATTCCCCTCCGCCCCGAAATCTCTCCATGAACAAACGATCTCTCAGACTATTGCTGATTATGGCGGCCGCCTTCATAACGCTGAGCTCCACCCAAGCGGATAATTTCACCAAAGAAGAGCAAGCGCTTCTCGATAAAAACCGAACCATGGAAATGTACAAGCCCGACGAACACAGCCGGCATTTCGTTGCTAACATTGAATCGGCGACCGATCCGAAAACTGGAGAGAAGCGAAAAATTTCCAAGGACGCTTCAGCAGTCCTTTGTTTTGTCTTCGGAATGGAAGACGCCAAGCCTGCGCGCGAGCAAGGCCGCAGCATGGCGGAGTGTAAGTACAGTCCGCAGCAGGCCCACGAATTTCTGTTCGCCCAAGGCTGGGGCAAATACCACGACCGATTCTTCACCCGCTGTTACGTCCAGGAAGGCGAAGCCGCGTACGAAGCGACAGCAAAAGCTCAGCAAAAGCCCGCCGATCAATCATCCACTAGTTGATTTGCGATTGGTTAGAAATCCGAAATGGAATCGTTCGTGAGCGCGTTCAAGCAAGTGATGGGTTAATGATCAACCGACAACCAAGCCAACAGGCGAGGAGCGTAAGAACCGAGTTTGAATGCCGCGCTACGGTGTTGTTCCTCGCCTCGGTTCCGACTTAAGGTGAATTTCATGTTGTAGTTTGACCACGGAACCGTCCTTCAGGAACGCTCTTGCGCGCAAAACAAACGTCCCCCAGCCTGCCGTTTCCATCCTGAACTTTGTCAGGCGATCTGACACCTTGCGGATGGGATTGGCGAAACTTGGATGCAGTACGTACTCCACAGATTCTACTGCGTCTAGGTCCTGATCGGATCCATCTATAAAAGCTCCCCACTTCCACCACTCGTCCCCTGCATATTCCCAATCGTTACGAAGCCGTAAGTTCATCTCATTCTTCTCACTAATTCATTGTGGCTAAGCGGATAAAAATATTCCGTTTCCCATGTGCCCACAGCGTCCGTCTCAAGCACGATAGCCAAGGCATTCTCCTCGTTATCTACCGGAATATCTATTGTTAGGCCTCCGGCTTCCCATCGTGGCGCGCATGGAAATTTCTCCTCGTTCTGCGTTTCTCGGTAGTGAACCTTATAGTGTGCGCGCAATCCACCAGCATGTCTTGGCAGTGGCCTCCCCTCGAACCTAAGTGTAACCTTCAATCTGCGTCGACCACTCTTGGCGATCGCGAGTCGTTCGAATTGTCGCGACAAGAGCCAGTATACGATAATAAAACCAGCCAAACCGCCGCTCGTCTTAATCGAAGAAATTCCGAGAGCGCCAATTTTTCCATTTGCTTCGGCCAAGGAGCCCGTCACGCGAAAGAGGATTACAGCGAAAGCGAGCGAAAGAATACCGATTATTCCCACCTGGACGAGCTTATGATCCAAAAAGCGCATCGATAAGGGCGTAACAAAAAGTCGGTCTTGTTGTCGATCATCTTCGCTCCGCCCTTTGCTGTAGAGTTGCGGCGCGTGGCCGTGGAGCGCACGGTGCTCTGTAGATGAAGAATGCCGTTTACATTCTGGGAGCCGGAGCTTCCAAAGATTTTGGATTGCCGTTAGGAACCGAAGTGTTCGATTGCGCCGAAAAATTGGCGGCTGCGAGTAGCGTTTTCCCTAACGCAGCCCAACTCAAGGCGCTTTTACGCCAAGTCGAGAATCACTTGCATCGCATCTTTACGAATCTCCCGCCGAACAAAAAAGACTACCCCCCGCTTGAGGAAGTTCTGACGTTCTTGTGGGGCTGTAAGAAGGGCGAGCGCTTTGATTACAAGCAGAGAAAATTGATTTCACTCTTTGACAACGATAACGGCGTCGAAGGAGTCTTTGATACGTTCGTCAAGATGATGGCGGTGACGCTCGCCGGATGTTTACAGGTCAACCAGTCGCGGAATTCCACGCAAACATTCACCGAGTTCATCAAATCACTAGATTTTGAGAAGAAAAACATCTCATTCATTTCACTGAATTACGATGTCATCCTAGATAACGCCCTTCTGGAATGCGTCCAGCAGGGCATCATCACAGATTACACATATGGAATACCAGTATCGCATATAGAACAAACGTACAGAGACGCATCTGCTCAACAGTTGTGCAGAAAAGGCGGCGTCTTACTACTGAAGCCACACGGGTCACTGAACCTTGTTTTGTGTCGTCGACACAGACAATGTGACTGCGGCGAAGGCTTCTATTACAGCAAAACAAATCTGATCGCTGCCAACGCAACGGAGCTAAAGTGTCCATGCTGTCGCCGACGGCCAGAACCGTTATTAATTCCACCGCTTTTCAACAAACCGGACTATGTCGCACGGAAATCTATTCGGCGGGAGGGAACGTGGCGCAGCACTTCAGAAGTTTACAGGGAGTGGTACGTCGATCGTAAGATTAAAGAGATTTTGGGAACCGCTGACGACATCATCGTGATCGGGTACTCGATGCCGGCTTATGATTACGATTTCAAGACGTTGCTAATGACCGGCCTCATGCAAAACGAAAATAGGAGAAAAACTCGCCTGCGAATAATTACAAAAGCAAATGCAACTGACGCACAAAATCTAAAAGTGCAATTTGAGCGATTTGCAGGTTCCGCGGTGATTGAAGCATCTGATGGATTTTATGACTTTCTAAAGAATCGGGAAAATTAGCCAACCATCAGCGGTGATGGTGAGTCACTCTATTTTTCCCGAAATTCGAGGGCGCCGTTGCGGGCATCAACGTGGACGGTTTGGCCTTCGCGGACTTTGCCTTCGAGGATGTCGATCGAGAGCGGGTCGAGAATTTCTTTTTGAATGGTGCGACGAAGCGGACGCGCGCCGTAAACCGGATCGTAGCCTTCGCGCGCGAGTAACGCTTTGGCTGAATCGGACAGATCGAGTGTGATCTTTTGTTGCCCGAGCCGTTTCGACAAACCGCGCAGTTGGATTTCAACAATCTTCTTCAGGTCATCCTCGCTCAATCGATCGAAAATGACGATCTCATCCACTCGGTTCAGAAACTCGGGCCGGAAATGCTGTCGCAACGCGTCCATGACCAGACGCGAGCGCGCTTCCCGCGATTCTTCTTCGGTAATGAATTGGGAACCGATGTTCGAGGTCATGATGATGACCGTGTTCTTGAAATCGACCGTTCTCCCCTGCCCGTCAGTGATCCGGCCGTCGTCGAGCACTTGCAGGAGCAGGTTGAACACGTCCGGGTGCGCTTTTTCGATTTCGTCAAAGAGAATGACCGAATACGGCCGGCGCCGGACGGCTTCGGAAAGCTGGCCGCCTTCTTCGTAACCGACGTAACCGGGCGGCGCACCGATCAATCGCGCGACAGCGTGTTTCTCCATGTACTCGCTCATGTCGATCCGGATCATGGCGTTCTCGTCGTCGAACAAAAATTCCGCGAGCGCGCGCGAGAGCTCGGTTTTGCCGACGCCAGTTGGTCCGAGAAAAATAAACGAACCGAGCGGGCGATTCGGGTCCTGCAAACCGGCGCGGGCGCGGCGGACCGCGTTGGCAACGGCTTTGATCGCTTCGTCCTGACCGACAACGCGCTGATGCAAATGTTCCTCGAGTTTGACCAGTTTCTCGCGCTCGCCTTCCTGCAGTCGCGAGACCGGGATGTGCGTCCAGCTCGAAACAACTTCGGCAATGTCTTCCTCGGTCACTTCTTCGCGGAGCAATCTTCTCTGGGGAGCGCCCGCGCCCCCGCGGGCTGTCTTCGGCGCCCCCGCCGAAGAATCTTCCCCGCCGCCCGGCGAGGCGCCGGACGGAGCACGCGAGGCGCGTGCGCTCCCCTGCTCAACCGCGGCCAGTTTCTTCTCCAACTCGGGAATTCTTCCGTATTGAAGCTCGCTCGCCTTGGCCAGTTCACCGCGACGTGTTGCACGCTCGAGCTCGGTGCGGAGCCGATCGAGTTCTTCTTTCCATTTCCTCTGCTCATCGAGCAGTGCCTTTTCCTTTTGCCATTCGGCTTTGAGCGCGCCAGACTTTTCTTTCAGTTCGGCCAGTTCTTTCTCGAGCTTCTTCAATCGCTCTTTGCTGGCGGGATCTTTTTCCTTCTTGAGCGCCTGCTTCTCCATCTCGTGCTGCATGATCTCGCGCTCGAGCACGTCGATCTCGGTCGGCATCGAATCCAATTCGATCTTCAATCGCGAGGCCGCTTCATCGACAAGATCGATCGCTTTGTCGGGCAGGAAGCGATCGCTGATGTAGCGATTCGAAAGAACGGCTGCGGCGACGATCGCGCCGTCGGTGATGCGCACGCCGTGATGCACTTCGTAGCGCTCTTTCAGTCCACGCAAAATCGCGATCGTATCTTCAACGCTCGGCTCGTTCACCATCACCGGTTGGAAACGCCGTTCAAGCGCGGCATCCTTTTCGATGTATTTGCGATATTCATCGAGCGTGGTCGCGCCGATAGTGCGTAATTCGCCGCGCGCGAGCATCGGCTTCAACATGTTGGATGCATCGACTGATCCTTCAGCCGCGCCGGCGCCGACAATCGTATGCAGCTCGTCGATGAAGAGAATGACCTGGCCCTGCGAATCGGTCACTTCTTTCAGAAACGCTTTTAACCGGTCTTCGAATTCGCCACGAAACTTTGCGCCTGCGACCATCGCGCCAATATCCATCGCGATTAGCTTTTTGTTTTTCAACGACTCCGGGACATCGCCGGAAATAATTCTGCGCGCGAGACCTTCGACGATCGCGGTCTTGCCGACACCGGGATCGCCGATGAGCACCGGATTATTTTTGGTGCGGCGCGACAGCACCTGCATGATCCGCCGGATCTCGTTGTCGCGCCCGATGACCGGATCGATCTTTCCGCGCCGCGCGAGTTCGGTCAGATCGCGTCCGTATTTTTCGAGCGTCTGATATTTTCCTTCCGGGTTTTGATCGGTCACGCGCTGCGAACCTCGCACTTGTTGCAACGCCTGCATCAATTTGTCGCGGGTGACGCCGAGATCTTTCAGGATCTTCGCCGCCGGGACATTGGCCCCGCTCAGCGCGAGCAGGTAATGCTCGGCGCTGGTATATTCGTCTTTCAACTTCTTCATCTCTTTCTCCGCGCCGTCGAGAACGCTGCGGAGCTCGTTGGAAAGACGAAGATCGACGGATGCGCCGGTAACTCTTGGGCGACGCTCGAGCTCGCTTGCTAACCGTTCACGAAGTTGATTCGGCTGAACCCCGATTTTTTCCAGGAGCGGTTGAGTGATGCCGTCGGCTTGATCGAGAAGAGCGGACAGGAAATGCTCGTTCGTGATCTCCTGATGATTGAATTGCGAAGCGACGTCCTGCGCCGCTTGGAGCGCTTCCTGCATCTTCTGGGTGAACTTGTCGATCCTCATTACCTCAAAATAACGAACGCGACCGCGCGAGCAATCGTGTGCAACTCGATTGCAGGCCCCCGCCTGACCGCGTATGTGTCTCTGCGATGAGCGCGGAAGTAAAACTAGGTCCGGTAAAGGCGTTGGGCGTTTTGCACAACGCGCCATTCCGCCGCTACGTCATCGGCAGTTTGATCTCGGATACAGGCAGTTGGATGCAAGTGATGGCGCAAGGCTGGGTGATGGCAACGCTAACCAACAAAGCGATTTGGCTGGGAATGGCTAACCTCGCAGCGGGTTTGCCAATGCTGTTGTTGACACTGGTTGGTGGAGCGGCAGCGGATCGATTCGATAAACGCAAGATTCTCTTGATCACGCAGTTTGTTCAAATCGGGATCGCATGCGGAATTGGCTTTCTGATTCTTAAAGGCCAGATCGAGATCTGGCAGATTTTGGCCTTCGCCGTGGTCCTTGGGATTTCCAATTCTTTCGAAATGCCAACACAATCGGCGCTCGTCCCAGAACTCGTCGGACGTTCCGAAATTCAAAGCGGCATCTCAATCGATCGATCGGTTTTTCATGGCTCACGCGTGCTCGGGCCAACGATGGGCGGTTACCTGATCAAATGGTTAGGCACTGCCTCCGCATTTTTTGCAAACGCTCTGTCGTTTATTGCGCTCATCATCGCGATCTGGTCCCTGCCCGAACGCCGAAAGGGCACGGCAGAAGAAGAAGAAAAACGCGCGAGCGGAATCAAAGATGGTTTTCGTCACGTCGCGCACGACAAGGCGAGCCTGGCCATGGTCATTTTGATCGCTACCCAGGCGGTCTGCATTTTCCCGATCATCACCGTGATGATGCCCCTTTATGTGCGGCTCGTGCTCCATCGCGGCGCAGACGATCTCGGCTCATTAATGGGCGCATCTGCGATCGGCTCGCTCGTCGGCTCGATTTTTCTGATCGGTTTGCCGCGGGATAAACGTGTGCCGTTGATGATGATCAACGCGGTCGCAATTTCGATGGTAGTTGTCGGACTTTCGTTCGGACCAGGTTTCTACACCGCAATGGCATTATTAATTGTGAACTCGTTAGGCCTGGCCACGAATTTCGGTCTTTGCAGCACGATTGTTCAGGAACGTGCGCCGGATTATTTGCGCGGCCGCGTTTCAGCTGTGTTCATGCTCAGCTTCGTCGGCCTCATGCCTTTCGCCGGACTGGGCGTAACCAGTTTGTCCGACTTCATTGGAATGCCGACCGCGCTCGCGATTGCCGCGGTCAGCTATGGTGTGATCACGCTTTTCGTTCTGGCGCGTGTTCGCAAGCAATGCTCCGAGGTCGGAGTCTGCGAGACAAAACTCGAAACGCCTGCGCCGTCGGCCGCGACGATTTAACGTGATCGCGTTTTCGACCTGTTGGAATTCAGGCCGGCACACCGACGGCGGTGAAATGCTGCGCGAGATTGTCGATCTTGGCTTCGACCGGGTTGAGCTCGGCCACGGCATCCGCATTTCGCTGATGCCGGGCATTCAAAAAATGGTCGACTCAGGCAAAGTAAAAATCTCTAGTCTGCACAATTTCTGTCCATTGCCGGTCGAGGTTATGCATGCGTCGCCGGATTGCTATCAATTCTCTTCACCGTATGGAAAGGAGCGCGAACGCGCGATCAAGCAGACCTTTCAGACGATCGATTTCGCTGAGCGGCTCGGTGCACCATTCGTCGTCATGCACCTCGGCGAAGTTTCGATGCATCCGAACATGGATTCATTCGTCAAACTTGCGCGCAAAGGCGAGCTTCTTTCCCGCGATTACGTCCGGCAGAAAATTCGCGCCGTGGAAAAACGCGAGGCCGCTTCGGCGGCGCACATCGAGCGCGTGAAAGATTGCTTGAAGCGAATCGTCGAATACGGGGCGTCGAAGAAACTGAAATTTGGCATCGAAGGCCGCCGCGGTTACGAAGAAATTCCGAGCGAGCGCGAGCTGCCGGCTTTGCTTGATGAATTAAATTCGCCGCAAGTCGGTTACTGGCACGACTTTGGTCACATTCAAATCAAGGAGAACCTCGCCTTTCTCGATCACGTGGAATGGCTGCGCCAAATCGGTCCGCGCGCCTTCGGCTGTCACGTCCAGGATTGCATCTGGCCGGCGCAGGATCATCAGCCGCCTTTTGCCGGAGATGTCGATCTGGTGAAACTGGTGCCGCTGTTGCCAAAAAATTGCGCGTGGATTTGGGAAATGAGCCCGCGAAAAACCGCCGATGAAATTCAGCGCTCGGTTAAAATCTGGAAAGAGCATTTCGGCGCATGAAGAAAATTCTGATCACAGCATTGCAGCTTGCGGTCACGATCGCGCTCCTGATCTGGGTTTTTCATGATCCGCAGCAGCGCCATAAAATGGGCAAGGCTTTGCAAGAAGCCGACTATCGCTGGGTTGCAGCCGCCATCGTGGCCTATTTTATTGTCGAGATCGCTGCGGCAATCCGTTGGCAGATTCTCCTTCGCGTTCAAAAGATTCGACTCAACATCCAGCGCCTGACCGGCTTGTTTTTGATCGGGATGTTTTACAATCAATTTCTCCCCGGCGGAACAGGCGGCGATATTATTAAGAGCTATCTCCTGCTCAAAGAAACTCCGGATCACAAAGCGGGCGCCTTGCTCGCCGTTGTCTTCGATCGATTGATTGGGCTCGTTGCGCTGGTCACTATCACGGTCACGCTGGTAACTCTTCGTTTCGATTTGCTTTGGCGCACTCCGGTTACAGTTGAATCCGGTTTTACTCCGCATGAGCTCCTCGTCGCTCTGGGCATTTTGCTTGGAGCTTCGATTTCGGGTCTGGTCGCGAGTTTTATCGTTAGCGGATTCAATCTCTTCCATCTCTTGCCGCACAAATTTCCCGGCCGGGAGAAGTTAATCGAAATCGCTGCCGCCTATCATCTTTACGCGCGACATTGGATCGCGACGTTCTTTGCATTCGGCGCCTCGTTGCTCGCGCATCTCGCGACTTTCGCCACTTTTCTTTTCGTCGCCTACGCGCTTCATGCGGAAGACATGCGCAAGAGTCCGCCCGCGCCGGTTCCCGCGATCGACTTTTTCGCAGTCATGCCGATCGAGCGCACACTCACCTCGATTCCGATCAGCCTTGCCGGAATCGGCCTGCGCGAAAAGCTGCTTCAGGTCATGCTTAACAACATATGCGGCGTCACTGTCGAGAAAGCCAAGCTGATCGGATCACTCGGCTTTCTCGTGATCATGATCTGCTGCGCGCCGGGCGGCATTGTCTACTTTTTCTACAAACCGAGCGGCGTCGCGAAGCGCGTTAAGCTGAGCGAAATGCAACGTGAAGTGGCCACGGCGGAACATGAAATCCCGGAGCCGCAATGATTAAAGAAAACGTCCAACGCTCAACGTCCAACATCCAACGCCGAGCTCAGACAGCCCTTGTGCCATTTCTAATTCGATATTCGGCGTTCGGCGTTCGGCGTTCGGCGTTTTCTTTTTAATGCAAAAGAAAACAAAGTTTGCGCGAAAAGGCGGCGCCCGCTTTCGGATCGGCCGCCCATTCGTCAGCGCCACCTTCGCAATGACGGTGGACGGAAAAATCACGACGCGCGATTTCGCGCCGGTCGATTTCACTTCGCGCGAAGACAAACTGCATTTGTTTCGGCAGCGCGCGCTCGCGGATGCGGTCCTGCTCGGCCATAGCACGCTTAAACGCGACAACGTTCGTCTCGGTCTGCCGGAAGATTTGAAAGAAGAGCGAATCAAACGCGGCCAAACACCAGGACCGTTGCGCGTGATCGTTTCCAACGAAGGCAAGATCGACACCCAGCTGAAGATTTTTCAGTCCGATCCCGCCAAAGCGGGACCAATCATGATTTTCTCAACCAAACGAATGCCAAGAGAAATCCAAGCCGCTTTGCGCGAGAAGAACGCCACGCTCCACCTGAGCGAAACCAGAGATGTCGATCTTGCTGAGATGCTGCGGATTTTGCGGCGCGATTACAAAATTCGCCGAGTCGCGTGTGAAGGCGGACCGACTCTCTTTCGCTCGCTGCTCGAGCCCGGATTGGTCGACGAACTTAATCTCACGATCGCGCCCTATTTGTTCGGCGGAGCAGACGCGCCCACGCTGACGGGATTGAGCAGGAAATTTCTGCCCGCCAGCGTGCATTGCGTAATGAAGAACATGCGCGTTGTGGGCGATGAATGTTTTCTGACTTACCGGATCAAGTCCCGCCGGTAGCCGCTCGATTTACTTTTCCCGCTCGCGGACGCGGCACAAGTTCGCCGCCGCAATTCGGGCAAATCGAGCTCAACGAAGTCGCGCAATCGCCGCAGAACGTGCATTCAAAAGTGCAGATGTAGACTTCCCCATCCGCCGGCAAGGCGCGGCCGCACTTTTCGCAGTCTTTTTTCATTTCCAGCGCCATTGGAACAGGCGAATGTAGGCAAATTCTGCGCAACTGGAATGCACAAAACGAATTCAATTATCATGCAGGCGCCGAAGATGTCGATCTTCGAGACGGCTGCGAATCTGGAGCTATGGCCGAAAATCTTGCCGCACTATCGTTACATTCGCTATCTCGAGCGCAGTTCAACTCGCAATGTGGTAGTGATGGCGGCGCGCCGCTCCGGTATTCCGATTAAGTGGACTTCCGAGCAAATCATCGATCGCGAGCGAGTCGAAGTTCGCTTTCATCACCTGAAAGCGTTCAGTAAGGGAATGGACGTGGTATGGACATTCGAGGAAAAGCCGGACGGTGTCCTGGTGACGATCGTACACGATCTGCATTTCCGGATTCCCGCTCTGGCGCCGATCGCCGAACCGATCATCGGCGATTTCTTCACCTACAACGTTGCCAACAAAACTTTGCGTTGTATGAAGCGTTATGTCGAAACTCGCACTAGCCCGGTGACCGCATGAACCCACCTACGCCAAAGGCTCCGGCGCGGCAGGGTCGGCGACGCGTTGTCATCACCGGCCTTGGCCCGATCACTTGCATCGGCAAAGGCGTGGACGGTTTTTGGAAGGGGATTCTGGCCGAGAAAACCGGGATCGGTCCAATTTCAACTTTCGACGCGAGCGGATTTGGTGTGCGCGTCGCCGGCGAGATTCGAGACTGGGACCCGGAAGAATTTTTTCCGACACATCGTTTGAAACGACTGGATCGTTACGCGCAATTTTCGGTCGCGTCGGCGAAACTCGCGCTCGATGACGCAGGAATCGAATATTCGCACGGTAAACCACAAGACCGGATCGGCGTCAGCTTCGGCACCGCGCTCGGCGGCGTGTGCAAAGCGGAAGAGCAATACATTCGCTTTTTGAAAAAGGGCGCGCGCGGAGTTCAACCGACATTGGCCGTGCAGGTATTCGGCGGGTCAGCCCATTCGAACATCGCGATCGATTTTGGATTTCGCGGAGTTGGCACCACCAATTCCAACAGTTGCGCCAGCGGAACGGTCTCGGTCGGCGAAGCGCTCCGTTATATCCGCGACGATTTCGCCGATGTCATCATTGCCGGAGGCGCGGAGGCGCCGCTGACCGCCATCACTGTCGGCGCGTTCGATATCATCAAAACAATGAGTCGCTGCGACGATCCGCAATTTGCGTGTCGTCCATTCGACAAATTGCGCGACGGATTCGTCATGGGCGAAGGAGCCGCGTCCCTGATTCTGGAAGAACTGGAACATGCGCAAGCGCGAGGTGCGAAAATTTATGCCGAAGTCTTCGGTTACAGTTTAAACAACGACGCGTTTCACATGACGACGCCCTTAGCGAGCGGTGAGTCGTGTATCCGCGCGATGCGCGACGCACTCGCGGACGCGCAAGTCGCGCCGGAGCAAATCGATTACGTGAACGCCCACGCCAGCTCGACGCGACTGAACGACAGCGCCGAGACGATGTCGATCAAAGAGGTGTTGGGCGAGCACGCCAAAAAAATTCCGGTGAGCGGAACGAAGGGTTATCATGCGCACCCGCTCGGCGCCACCGGCGCGATCGAGGCCGCGCTCTGCGCGCTGGCGTTAGATCGACAATGGGTGCCGCCAACGATCAATTACCAAAATCCCGATTCGTCGTGCGATCTCGACGTCGTGCCCAATCACGGCCGCGCCGCTGAACTCAACTATATTATGAGCAATTCGTTCGGCTTCGGCGGGATCAATGCCTGCATCGTGATGGGTCGGGTGAGGTAGGGGCGGTTCACCGAACCGGCCGTGGGCGATTGGAGTCAATCGCCCCTACCTAGCAAGTCCGGCCGATTTTTCTTGGTGCGTTTGATCGCTTGCTCTTTTCGCCACTTCGCGATCTCGGCGTGATTTCCGGAAAGCAAAACTTCCGGAATTTTCCAGCCACGAAACTCCGCGGGTCGAGTGTATTGCGGCCCTTCGAGCAATCCCGTGCTAAATGAATCGTCGCCTGCGGAATGTTCGTGACCAAGAACTCCGGGCAGCAAACGCACGACCGCGTCGACCAGCACGACGGCGGCGATCGCGCCATTCGTCAAAACGTAATCGCCGATCGAAATCTCGAGATCGACAAGATGCTCGATCACGCGCTGGTCGACGCCTTCGTAATGACCGCAGATGACGATGAGATGCGACTCTTTCGAAAGATCTGTCGCCATGGTTTGATCGAATCGACGCCCGGCGGGCGACATCAAAATGACTTTCGGTTTCTGTAATTCGGCGTTGGACGTTGAGCGTTGGGCGTTCGGCGTTTTCTGTTTCAGTTCCTCCACTGCCGCGAAGATCGGTTCCGGTTTCATCACCATCCCCTGCCCGCCGCCAAACGGCGCATCATCGACGACATGATGTTTGTCGGTGGTCCAATCGCGCAGATTATGGATGCGAAGATCGACAATCTGATTTTCCTGCGCCCGCTTCATTATGCTCTCGCTCAGCGGCGCGCGGCAGATTTCAGGGAAGAGCGTAAGGATGTCGATCTTCATAGGTAGGGGCGGTTCACCTACCGCCCGCGCTTGCGGAGAATAATCAACGACGGGCGATTGAGGTCAATCGCCCCCACCTACTCGACGATTTCGAGCGTGGCCCGTTGTCCGTGACGCGACGCGGAACTGTTTAGCACCGCGCGAATGGCGTGAATCGTTTGGCCGTTGCGACCAATGATTCGGCCGACATCGCTTTGGCGAAGCTGCACTTTGAAGATCGTCATCTTGCCGCTCGGAATTTCCGTCAACACCATGTCGTCGGGAAATTCGACGAGCTCTCGAATAATGAACTCGAGGAACTCTTTCATGTCGACTCGGCAGGAGGCGGAGGAGGAGTTGCTTCGGCTGGCGCAGCCGCTGGCGCTGTTTCAACCGGGGCGGGTGCGGGCTTGGACGCCGCGGCGGCCGCGGCCTTTTTTGCTGCCGCTGCCGCATCTTTTTTCGCCGCAGCTTCCGGGTTTTTAGTTTTCTTGATCAAACTGCGCACGGTGTCCGACGGTTGCGCGCCTTTGCTGATCCAATGCTCGATCCGATCCAACTTCAACGTGCTGTTCTGTCCGACTTTCTTTGGATCGTAGGTGCCGACGATTTCAATAAATTTTCCATCGCGCGGACTGCGTGTGTCCGTGACCACCACTTTAAAATAGGGGCGGTTCAACGCGCCTTCTCTTCGTAATCTGATTGCAACTGCCATATTATTTTTTCATTCGCGCCATTTGCGCCATCATCTTTTTCATTTTGCCCGCGTTCTTCATCATCTTTTTCATCTGATCGAAGCGGCGGATCAAATCGTTCACCTCCGTGACGGTCGAGCCGCTGCCGCGAGCGATCCGCTGACGCCGCCGCGCATTTAGAATGTCGGGGCGGGTCCGCTCCTCGCTGGTCATCGAAAGCACGATGGCTTCCGTGCGCTTGAGCTGCTTCTCGTCAATCGAGAGGCCCTGCACGTTACTCATGCCCGGTAGCATGCCAAGCACATTTTCGAGCGGCCCCATTTTCCGGAGCATTTGGAACTGGCCAAGGAAATCGTTCAAATCGAACGACGCGTTGCGCAGTTTTCGTTCGAGGCGCTCCGCATCTTCGATCTCGATCGTTTCAGCCGCTTTCTCGACAAGGCCGACGACGTCGCCCATTCCGAGAATGCGGCCGGCGAGACGCTCCGGAACAAAGGCTTCGAACTGATCGAGTTTTTCACCGGTGCCGACGAATTTGATCGGGCGCTGCGTCACTTCGCGCATGGACAAAGCCGCTCCGCCGCGCGCATCCCCGTCGAGCTTGGTCAAAATAATTCCGGTGATTTGCAACGCGTCATTAAAATGCGTTGCGACGCTGACTGCCTGTTGACCGGTCGCGGCGTCGACAACGAGAAGCGTTTCCTGCGGTTGCAAAAATTCTTTTAGTTGTTTGAGCTCTTCGATCAACGCGGCGTCAATTTCCTGCCGGCCCGCCGTGTCGAAGATGTTGATGTTCGTTGATTCGCGATCTTTCCATTCGAGAGCTGCGGCTGCGGCGCGCTGCACATTTTTCTCGTTCGCATCCGGCGTGAAAGTTGGAACGTCGATTTGTTTCCCGAGCGTGGCGAGTTGTTCGATCGCTGCCGGTCGCTGCAAGTCGCAGGCGATGAGCGCAGGCGCGCGACCTTGTTTCTTCAGCAGACGCGCAAGTTTCGCTGCTGAAGTCGTTTTCCCCGAACCGTTCAGCCCGACAATCAAGATCCGGTGCGGCTCGCCCAGATCAAGCGGCATGGCGTCGCCCCCGAGCAAGATCGACAATTCATCGTAAAAAATCTTAACGATCTGCTGACCGGGAGTGATGCTGCGCAGAACGGCTTCGCCGAGCGCTTTTTCCTTAACGCGCGCGATGAATTTTTTCGCAACCTCAAAATCGACATCGGCTTCGAGCAATGCCAGCCGCACCTGGCGGAGCGCGGCGTCAATGTTCGCTTCGCTGATCGTCCCGTGGCCGCGAAGATCCTTAAAGATCTCCTGCAGCTTGTCGCCCAGTTGCGAAAACATCTCTTAGATTGGAGGGCGTCCGCGCTGTCGACGCCCTAAAATTCTTGGGGTACGACGGCGCGTGCCCCTCCAGTCCTATTTTTTCGGCGTCGCGGCCGGAGTTGTCGCCGCTGGGGCTGCGCCAGACTCGTCGATTCCGAAAGTCCAATGCGCTTCGACCTTTTTGTCGCCCGATTTCGCCGTCAAAATCACGGTGCAGTTTTTGTCACGCAGTTTTTGCGTTACCTGATAGGAAACCACGCCGGTCTTTGGATCGAACGATGCCGGAACAACTCCCAGCCCGCTGACCCGCAATTGTACACTGGCGGGATCGATTTGCCCGACCGCGCTCAGGTTCGCCTTGATCAGCGGCAGCGCGCTCCGAACGGTTGTGCCGTCCGCCGGCTCGGTCTGCAAATTCTGCGGGCCTACCACGGCAACTGCGGGCGCGCCCGGGCCACCGCTCGTGGTGGCAATCATTTTCACCGCGTCCTCAAAAACTTTTGGCTTGTTCGCTTCGATCGCGTAACGGCCGAGCGCATCCATCGGGGAAGTATAAGTAATCGGCTGGCCGTAAACGGTGAACATCGCTTCGTAGCCGGCGTTGCGCGCAATTTCTTTCACGTGCTCGTTGTAATTGCCAAACGGCACGGCGAAGCAGTTCACTTTAATGCCGAGCCGTTGTTCCAGAAGTGTCTTGCAGCCGACGACTTCATTTTGAACCCACTGCTCGTACTCGGCGCCAGTCAGTTTCTTTTTGGTCCTTTTCCCGCCGGGTTCAACGACCATGATGGTGTGCCCTTCGCGCAAATCCTGGTGCGTGGCCGAGTGCGCTTCAATGTCAATGCCGTTATCGCGCATGTCGGCGAGCATTTCCCACGTAATTGCCTGTCCACCGCCGAGGCTGGCTCCAGCCACGCCTTCGGTGTAGATGAACATGGTAAAGGTGTAGCCGAATTTTTTCATGATCGGCCACGCGACTTCGTACTGGGATTTCCAGCCGTCATCGAAAGTGATCACCGCGCAACGTGGCGGAATATTTTTCTCGCCGCGCTTCCAAGCCAGCAGATCCTGCAAACTGATCACAGTGATGCCTCGATCCTTCAGCTCCTTCATTTGCGCTTCGAATACCGCCGGCGTGATTTCGGTGCCGGGGTAACGGACTTTGTCGACCAAACGGTGATAGCAGTAGATAATGGTCTGGGCGGTTTGATCGACTACCGGCTTGGAAACAGTCGGGGCAGGTGCGGCGGTCGCGGCCGCTTTCGGAGGGGTCGGTTTCGCCGCGAATGCGATGCTGCAGGTCAGAGCTGCACAGAGGGACGGATACAAGAAGAATCGGGTGCGCATAGTTAGAGTTAACGCCTTTAAATCCGGTGGCGCAAAAAACAAGCGGTTTTTCTGTAAAAGAAGAAACTTCGGCGCAAGCTTTGCTGCCGTAAAGAGAACCCCTGTCCATCCAGAAACCTTTGGCGAAACAACGAGTTTTAATGTAAGAACGCCCGATGTTTCGATTCAGTTACCGCCTTTCACTCGTTATTGCTTCGGGCTTTCTCGCTGCTTGCGCCACCGGACCGGGGCCGGTTGAGACCGGTACCCGAGACACCAGCAAATCTTTCAGCACGGTGGTTGTCGATGCCGGACATGGCGGCAAAGATAATGGCGCTTATCGCAAATTTGGCGGCGCGGAGAAAATCGCCACACTTGATGTCGCGAAACGGCTTTCCCGCAAGCTGCGCGAATCGGATCTAAAAATCGTGATGACGCGCACGACCGACGTCTTCATTCCGCTTGAGCAACGGGTCGCGATCGAAAACGCCCAAAAAAATTCGATCTTCGTCAGTATTCATTTTAACGATTCGCGGCGGCGCGGTATTCACGGATTCGAAACGTATTATCATTCGGCGAATTCATTTGATCTGGCCCATCGGATCCAATCGAAACTGATGACCATTTCCAATTCGGCCAATCGCGGTGTGCACACAGCTAATTTCCGCGTTTTGCGATTGGCAAAATATCCGGCAGTGCTGGTCGAGTGTGGTTTTCTCAGTAATCGACTCGAAGGCGGCGAAGCGCGCGATTCCGAATATCGCGAAGCTCTCGCAGACCGGATCGCGGAAGCGATCGTGGAACAGCGTTACGGTGCAGGTGTATACAAAGCGTCGAGAAGCGCAGCAGTCCAACCGCCAAGCGAAAGTACGGTTCTTGCGCCCTCGAAGCTAAAACGCGACTAGAATTCTTTGCCGCGCTCTTCGCGCCCGATCGCTGAGAGAAAAATTATCACGAGAAAGACAACCGCTTCCACCAGCGCCATCGTGAGCGCGTAATTTGGTTCTCCGTTTGCCATGCGGAAATGTTCCGCCAACCACGCTTGTTGCTGGGCGGCGTAGGCCGCGGCGAAAATTTCCCAACTGATAAGCGAGACCGGGAAAGGTGCCGCGAAATTCCGCCGGGGAAAGCTCGTTCAAATGGACCGGCACAACTCCCCAGGCCCCTTGCACCATGAACTGCATCAGAAAACCGCCCATGATAAGCAGCGCTGTATTCGGCACCAAAATCCAGATTGGAATTAACAGCATCCCAAATGCAGCCGAGATAATAATGACGCGCCGGCGTCCCCATTGTTGGGAAAGAAAACCCATCACCGCACCGCCGCAGATCGCGCCGGTCGCGTAAACAATGCTGATCATCGATTTCGCGTTGACACCAAAACCGCGCTGTTTTTCCAAATACGTCGGATAGAGATCCTGGGTACCGTGCGACATGTAATTAAAGGCGGTCATGAGCAGCGCGGCGTAGACAAACAAGCCGCCGTGTTGCCTGATAAAGATCGACATCTTCAGTCGAGGTTTCTGCTCAACGCGCTGGCGTTGCCAGACGGGCGATTCCGGAACGTGCGCGCGAATGTAGATCACTAAAAACGCGGGTAACGCGCCGGCGACAAACAGTCCGCGCCAGCCGAAATGCGGAAACACAATCCAATAGACCAGCGCCGCGAGCAGATAACCGACCGCGTAACCTTGTTGTAAAATTCCCGAGAACAGCCCACGCGCTTGCGTGGGCAATGATTCCATCGCCAGCGACGCGCCAAGTCCCCACTCGCCGCCCATGCCAATTCCAAAAAGCGCGCGCAAGATTAGGAAGACCGTGAAATTCGGCGCGAGCGCAGTCAGCAACTCCATTACCGAATAAAAGATGATGTCGGCCATGAGCGGAATACGCCGGCCAAACTTGTCGCCGAGCCAACCAAAGATGAGTGCGCCGACCGGCCGCATCATCAATGTGAGCGTGATGGCAAAGGCAACTTTCGGAATGCTCTGGCCGAAATCGTGGCCGATTGGAACGAGCACGAACGTAACCAGAAAGAAATCCAGCGCATCGAGCGCCCAGCCAAGAAAACAGGCGACAAACGTGTTCCGCTGATCGCGATTCAGAAGTTTGAAGAGCCGAACAAATTCGAACCGCGCAATCCAATCGAAGAGCGCACGATAGAACGCGAGCACGGCTCAGATGTAGATGTCGATCTTGTTGTTGTCGATCTTGCGCTGTTTGATATCGCCGGCGATACCTTGACCTCACTTCTCTCAGCGCTCGCCCGGTCGCGATCCCGGGGAAGGCGCGAAGCGTCAGGTGAGGGCGTTTCTGCTTGGCGGAACTCGGCGCGATAAAACTTTTTGTGCTACCGTTTCCGGTGCGCTATCTCGTCAAAGCAAAAGTAAAAGCGGGCAAGTCGGAATCTCTGTTGCGTTCGATCGAAGATGGCACCCTCGGTAGGGGTTCTATCGCCGGCGACGAATACATTTATAATATGGGTGAAGCGCGCCTGAATGGCGACGGTGCCGCAACTTGGGTCGAGACCTGCTTTTGCGATCCGCCGTTGGAAGAAGAACGGCCCTACTGGGAAGAATATTTCGAACTCGTCAGCGTGAAGGACGCGCATTCACGCCGGAATTGCCGTCACGAGAACGGGACCGAGCCATGGGCTTGCTGCGATTGCGATTGCACGAAGAAACTGGAAGAGCGATTGGGCGGCCAGGGCGAATCATTTCTCGAGAGTCTGCACGAGAGCGTTTGAGGTAGGGGCGGTTCACCGAACCGCCCGCGCCAGTCCGGCTCGGACCGATTGAATCAATCGCCCCTACCAGCGCTCGTTCGCCAAATTATCCTGACGCGGAGAGAAGACGCAGAGGCGCCAGGCGAGGAGGACTCAATAACGCATCTACATATCATGATGCGTAGATTTGTTTCTTGAAGTTGGCATAAACACCGCTTAGTTCTTTGCCAGCATGCCGGACAAAATTCATCCAATAGAAAATCTGCTGCGCGAACGGATCGTCGTCCTCGACGGTGCGATGGGCACAATGATCCAGCGCCGGAAATTGTCGGAGCAGGATTACCGCGGCGAGAAATTCCGCGCCTGGAGAGGAAAAGACCTCAAAGGCAGCCTCGAGCTGCTGAACTTAACGCAGCCACAGGCGATCGAGGAAATTCATTCCTCTTATCTCGAAGCCGGTGCCGACATCATTGAAACCAACACTTTCAGTGCGACCACGATTGGCCTCCACGATTTTCTTTTTCAGGGCGAACCAGAAAACGGGCGGAAAGATCAAGGCTTTTTTCAGCGAGTGGTGAACGATGTCGATCTTCGCGAGCTGGTTCGCGAAATGAATTTGGCAGCGGCGACGATTGCGCGACGCGCGGCAGATCAAGCAACTAAGCAAACGGGCAAACGCCGGTTCGTCGGCGGTTCGATCGGTCCCCTCCCCGTGACTGCTTCCATTTCGCCCGACGTAAACGATCCCGGCTTTCGCGCGGTTAACTTCGATCAACTGCGGCAAACCTATTTCGATCAGGCAAAGGCGTTGCTCGAAGGAGATGTCGATCTTTTGATTGTCGAAACGATCTTTGACACGCTCAACGCCAAAGCTGCGCTGTTCGCTATCTCCGAACTTTTCGAAGACAAAAAAGTGCCGCTGATGATTTCCGGCACCGTAACCGATCGTTCTGGGCGCATGTTGAGCGGACAGACAGTAGAAGCGTTTTTAACTTCGATAGCACACGCGCAACCGCTCGTTGTCGGATTGAACTGTGCGCTCGGCCCGGACGAGATGAAACCGTACGTCGAGGAGCTTGCACGTATCTCGCCTTATTATTCAGGCGCCTACCCGAATGCGGGCCTGCCCGATCCACTCTCGGAAACCGGTTTTCCAGAAACGCCGCAGACTTTCGCGCCGAAACTTGTCAACTGGGCGCGGAACGGCTGGTTGAATCTCGTTGGAGGTTGTTGCGGAACTACGCCGGAACACATCCGCCTAATCGCGGACTCGGTTAAGAATCTTGCTCCGCGAACGCTTCCGGAACCCGCACTGACATGACCTTAAGACTGGCCGGACTCGAGCCGCTCAACATCACGCCCGAGATGGGATTCGTCGTTGTGGGCGAGCGCACCAACATCACCGGTTCGCCGAAGTTTTCGAAACTGATCCTGAACGGCGATTATGAGAGCGCGCTTGGGATCGCGCGGCAGCAAGTCGCCGGTGGCGCCAACATCCTCGACGTCAACATGGATGAGGGCATGATCGATTCCGAAGCAGTCATGACGCGCTTTTTGAATCTGATTCAAAGCGAGCCCGAGATCGCGCGAATTCCGATGATGATCGACAGCTCGAAATGGAGCGTGATCGAAGCGGGATTGAAATGCGTGCAGGGAAAATGCGTGGTGAATTCTATTTCGCTGAAGAACGGTGAAGAAGAATTTCTGCGGCATGCGCGATTGATCCGGCGGTACGGCGCAGCTGGGATCGTGATGGCGTTCGACGAACAAGGTCAGGCCGACAATTTTCAGCGCAAGATCGACATCTGCGCCCGCGCTCACAAACTTCTGACTGAGCGCGCGGCCTTTCCGGCGAACGACATCATTTTCGATCCGAACATTCTCACCGTCGCAACCGGTTTAGAGGAACATCGCAATTATGCGGTCGATTTCATCGAAGCCACTCGCTGGATCAAAGCAAATTTGGCCGGGGTGCGCGTCAGCGGCGGCGTAAGCAATATTTCCTTCTCGTTTCGGGGGAACAACACTGTGCGCGAAGCAATGCACTCCGCATTTTTGTTTCACGCGATCCGTGCGGGGCTCGACATGGCGATCGTGAATGCGGGCCAGCTCGCGGTTTATGAAGAAATCGAGCCAGAACTGCGCGAGCGCGTTGAAGATGTGCTGCTCAATCGACGCGACGACGCGACCGAGCGCCTTGTCGATTTTGCCGAAAACATCAAAGCGAAGGGTAAAGCGAGGGTTAAGGACGAAGCCTGGCGCGCGCAGCCGGTCGAGGAACGACTAAAGCATGCGCTGGTCAAAGGCATTGTTGATTACATCGACATCGACACCGAAGAGGCGCGGAAAAAATGCAAGCGCCCGCTCGATGTCATCGAAGGGCCGCTGATGGCGGGTATGAGCGTGGTCGGCGATCTCTTCGGCGCGGGAAAAATGTTTTTGCCGCAAGTCGTCAAAAGTGCGCGGGTGATGAAAAAGGCGGTCGCCTATCTGATGCCGTTCATGGAAGCAGAAAAATCAGCCGGCGCGAAACCGCAGGGCCGGATCGTGATGGCCACGGTCAAGGGCGACGTGCATGACATCGGAAAGAACATCGTTGGTGTCGTGCTGCAATGTAACAATTACGACGTCGTCGACCTTGGCGTGATGGTGCCGGCAGCGAAAATTTTGGAGACCGCGCGGCAGAAAAAAGCGGACGTAATCGGATTGAGCGGACTGATCACTCCGTCGCTCGACGAGATGGTCCATGTGGCCCAAGAAATGGAGCGGGAAAATTTCAAATTACCGCTGTTGATTGGCGGAGCCACGACCAGTCGCGCACACACCGCGGTGAAGATTGCGCCGCATTATCACGAAAGCACGATCCACGTCTTGGACGCCTCCCGTGCAGTCGGCGTGGTCAATTCGCTCTTAAGCGCGAAACAAAGAGCGGCGTTCGACGCCAAGACTCGCACTGAATACGAGGCGTTACGGAAAGCGCATAGCGCGAAGATGCAGGAAAAGAAGCTAATCACACTTGAACAGGCGCGTGCGAATCGACCTCCGATCGACTGGAGCAGTTACGTTCCGCCGAAACCGGACTTCACCGGAACCCGGACAATCGTTCCGTCGATTGTCGAGCTCCGCGATTACATCGATTGGTCGCCATTTTTTCATGCGTGGGAATTGCGCGGAAGATATCCGGCGATTTTCGACGACCCAACCATCGGCGCACAGGCGCGCGAGCTGTTTGATGACGCGCAAGAAGTTCTGGACCGAATTACCGCCGAAAAGTCAATGACTGCACGCGGTGTCTTCGGGTTCTGGCCCGCGAACGCAGCCGGCGACGATGTCGATCTTTTCCGCGATCCCGCGGCTGCGGGACGTCGGGAGAAGTTGGCGACTTTTTATTTTTTGCGGCAACAAATGCGAAAGCCGACCGGACAGTTCAACCATTGTCTCGCCGATTACATTTCTCCGAAGACCGACGGTCAGAGACCGCCGCTACAAGATTACCTGGGCGGGTTTGCCGCGACGGTTCACGGCGCGGATGAGATTGCGGAAAAATTCAAAACTGCGCAGGACGATTACAGTTCCATTATTACAAAAGCGCTGGCGGACCGATTGGCCGAAGCTTGCACAGAATACTTGCATCTCCAAGCGCGGATCGCGTGGGGTTTCGGGCGCGAAGAGAACTTGTCGACGGCCGATTTGATTCGGGAAAAATATCGCGGCATTCGGCCGGCGCCGGGTTATCCGGCATGTCCCGATCACGCCGAGAAACGAACGTTGTTCGATCTCCTCGAGGCGGAAGACAAGATCGACATCAAACTAACGGAATCCTACGCGATGCATCCTGGAGCGAGTGTAAGCGGCCTTTACTTCTCGCATCCGCAGGCAAAATATTTTGCGGTCGGCCAGGTCGGTCGGGACCAAATTCTGGATTATGCCCAACGGCGGAGCGAGTCCATCGCAACCGTGGAGAAACGACTCGGACCAAACCTTGGCTACGAATCCAAACCGTGATACAGGTCAAGGCGGATTTACGGGGCGTAGCTTAGCTGGGTAGAGCGGTCGCCGCGGCGACGGGTCAGTTAAGCGCCAGCGAACTGAAATCCGAAGTTTCCGGATGCGCGGTTTGGCGGGGCGTGATAAACATCAACGCCAGAATTGCGGGGTGTAGCTTAGCTTGGTAGAGCGCGTGGTTTGGGACCACGAGGTCGCAGGTTCAAATCCTGTCACCCCGATTTGAACCTGACCACGAGGTGGGTCGCCGCCGCGACTCACCCCGACGAGCTGACATGTTTTACTGCTACGTTCTGAAAAGCGAAAGAACCGGCCGGCGCTATGTCGGCTCATGTGAAGATCTCGAAGCGAGACTTGATCGTCATAACCTCGCTAAAGTGCCGGCAACGAGACACGGAACCCCTTGGATTATCCTTCATCGGGAGATTTTCGATACGCGCAACCAGGCTATAACCAGAGAACTTTATTACAAAACGGGGCGTGGGCGTGATGAATTGGATCGCATTACGAGGCCGGTCGCCGCGGCAACTTTTCCGGCCAGCTAGCATGAACACGAAACTCTCGCTTCCGATCTTAGTTCTCTGCGCCAATGCCGCGTTCGTCAACGGGCAGGTCGCAACCGATTCGGGTCTGCAATCCAGTCAGCCGCCAACGACGCCTCCTCCGGCGGCAGCACCGCAGCCAAACCTGCCTGAACGCGCACAGATTGATGAAATTTTTAAACAGACGTCGTTAGGCCAAGAAGCAGATGAGCGCCGGTTGCACATTGAATGGCGACAACTGCAAAACCAAATCATCAACGAGCCTGATATCGTCGCGGCAAAGAGGTCGGCCGAATCGGCCCGGACCGATTTGGAGAAGCGACAACGACTTCGCGATTACTACGATCTGTACTACGGGCGCATGCGCGTCCTGGCCCGGAGCGGGGAAATGAAAACAGCGCTCGATCGATTAAAAATCGCCCATTTGAGCCAGCTCACTCAGGCTCGAGTGCGGCACGAGACTGATACCGGTTTACCGACACCCAGTCCAACGCCGAAAAAGAAAGGAAAAGATAAGCATACTCGAAAATTCCAGACCGGGGGCTGATTCCCGACTCTACGGGTGGAAGGCTGTGTAGGTGTAGTCTTTGGTGCTCCAGGAACCATTTACCTGCGATCCAAGTGTCACGAAAATCGTGCGCCCATCAGTAGGAATACCGGTTACTGTCTTCGAGTGCACCGTGACAACCCCGGAGTTGTAAATATCGGCACCGTGCAGCGAACTTCCGACGAAAAGGAAATTGGCGCTCGCACTTCCTGCGCTCCACGTGAAAGTCACGGTCGAGGAAGTAAAGGTCGATCCCGGCGTCGGGCTAAGCATCACTGACGGTCCAGTTTGACTCGGTGTCGGCGTCGGCGTGGGTGTGGCGGTTGGAGTTGGTGTCGCTGTCGGTGTCGGAGTGGCAGTAGGAGTTGGAGTGGCCGTCGGCGTAGGCGTTGGCGTCGGAGTTGGAGTTGGCGTGGGTGTGGCGGTTGGCGTCGGTGTGGGTGTGGCGGTTGGCGTCGGTGTGGGTGTGGCGGTTGGCGTCGGAGTTGGAGTGGCCGTGGGGGTCGGTGTTGGAACCGGCGTCGGTGTGGGCGTGCCCGACGAATTGAAAGCCGTGTAGGTATAGCTGTTCGTGGTCCACGAACCGTTAACCTGCGAACCTAACGTCACGTAGATTGTCCGCCCATCAGTAGGAATACCGGTTACTGTCTTCGAGTGCACCGTGACAACCCCGGAGTTGTAAATATCGGCACCGTGCAGCGAACTTCCGACGAAAAGGAAATTGGCGGTCGCAGTTCCGGTGCTCCACGTGAAAGTCACCGTGGAGGATGTGAATGTCGATCCTGGGACCGGGGTGAGAATCACTGATGGCCCCGTCGGCGGAGGTGTAGGAGTCGGTGTCGGAGTTGGCGTCGCCGTTCCGCCAGGAGTCGGAGTTGGAGTTGCTGTTCCTGATGGCGTTGGTGTCGGAGTGCTAGTTGGTGTTGGCGTTGCTGTCGGTGTCGGTGTCGGTGAACCGCTTGCGAAGTCGTAGCCGATTACATCCATCACGCGGAGATCCACGGATGTCAGGTCGTTCTTCACGCTGGCACTGGCGAAAGCGTTGAAACAGTCGTTCGTTCCGCTGGCCCAGTCTTGCGGGTCACTGCCGTTCCCGTTCGGAAAATTAAACGCCTTGAGAAGTGCGGTCCCGTTATCGATGGAAAAGGACCTGCCTGGGCCATTGTTCAATCCCCGAATGCCCGCGCCAGTATAGTGGAACAAATCCATCAGCATATAGTCTGGGCTTCCAGTGAGGTTTTGCCCCATCAGTGGAATGCGGCCCATAATTTCGGAGAACTCGTGCATCGCCACACCGATGAAGTCCATTTTCCCGGCGACAGCGCGATTGAGCGGATCATAGGTGTAGCTAAATCCACCGCCAAATGTGAATGTTCCGTCGTTCGAGAAATTGTCTGGCATCAGGGCCAGCGCCTTTGCCTCTGCCGTGGTAACCATATAAAGGTGCGATGATCCTATCGGATCGCTCGACGGCAGTGAGCCGCCGGCGCCGAGGCTGGTCGCGTCATCGGCCGTCTTGGCGTCCGACGAAACTGCGCCTCGAAGCGCGGCATAACTCGAGACGCTTGTGAGGAACGTGTCACTCTGTCCGAGCGTGCTGGTTCCGGGGACGGCGGTCACCTTTATGTTGACGTTAATATTATCGGTAAAATTGGTAGTAAACTGCAAAGCCGCATAGGACGCCGCCGCCTTCATGTTGACGATGTCCGTTGAACTCAAACCGGCGGAAGTGAATGTTGAGTCTGGATCGAACGTCAGGTTAATCGTCAATGCGAGGGCCGGTCCGCCAGCCGCAATAACCAAGGCAATGATCGCAGACCGCGTTAATCGCGCTGGTCCCCTATCCGCGAAAATCAGCTCTGACATCAGGCGGCGAAGTTGTTTCATTATTTTGCGGCGATGAAGATTGAGAAATGCACGTGGCTATTTGTGAATTCGATTTACTGCTGCTTGATTTGAGACGTGACCGAAAGCTTTGCCGGCGCAATCGACGTCACGTCGGCGCGCACTGCGAGCGCTTCCACCTGCGACAACGGAACCATCGCCCGCAAGGTGGTGGTTGTGGTCGGGCCATTCGGGACTGTGCCTCCCGACAAAGTCACCTGATCCAGAAGCGCCTTCGATATTGACCCCTCTATGTCGACGAATACGCGGTCGCCATCTTTAATCGGAATGTCGGGCTCCAGCGATGTCGGCTTGTCGAAGGGCGGTTCTCCCCGACTTTTCTTCAAGGCCAGGACGATTTGACCGTCGAGTTTACCGGCGACGGTCGCCGGCATGAATTGACGACCGGTTGTCCAGAGCAGGACAAGATCGTTGCCGCTGCCGCCATGGTAATTGGCGACGAAATAGTGAGTCAGCCCTGCGTAAGTCAACGCAATCGTTTGGCCCTGCGCCAGATTGGTGAAGGTTCCGCGAATGATCCCAGGTCCGGTGTTTTGTACCACCATCAGCTGGGTGCCCGGTGCCGGCGCAAAGTTCAGCGCAATGTTCACCTTTTTTCCCTCCGCGGTGAAGCCCTTGGCGCTGACGGGCACTTCCGCGCCAGTTACGTAGGTAGCATTGATGTCGCCTGCGAACAGATGAGGCATCGAGAAAGCAACCATTCCTACCGCGACGGCGACGATACGACCGAGAAGTTGAGAGTGCGGGAAGGTCTTAAACCTTGGTTTCATAATTATTCGTGTGCCTTGTTCGCTCTCCATCGATTCGTGCTTTGCCTTCCAAGCGCTTGCAATGCGCGAGCGTGGTTTTAAAGCAGCACAAAGCCTGCCGAAGAGTCAGGGTAATAAAACTGAAAATCTGCCTCAGGCGTAGGTCAAATTCTTAGACAACGATTTTGTCCAGGATTTTGGGCAATGAGCCAACGGCATCGCGGGAGAGCGAGGATACGCGACCATTCGCTAAGGTCACTGCTTGCCGGCCGGCGACGCGCAGTTATTCTAAACGCGCTTTCTTGCTGGCGCGTTCGTCTAGTGGTTAGGACACGGCCCTCTCAAGGCCGGTGCACGGGTTCGACTCCCGTACGCGCTGGCGGGGTGGACACGCGTACTTTCGACTAGAGCGCCTCATACGTTCTGAGTTGAATGATCATTTCAGCCTTTTCCTTAGGCGATCCGGGAAATCTCGGAAGTACGTTTCTTCTGGGTCGAGCCCCTGAGACAGACCATGTGGACCCTTTTTGACACTGCTTCGAATCTGACCGATGACCTCGGTTTAGATGGCGAAGATCTTGGACAATTAGGAGAAGGGTTATGAATTCTGAAATTCATTCTTTAGGAACTGATGCTTTGCCGCCGGAAATCAGGGGTCGCTCTGCGTGGTACGGTCCAGAGTTAGCGAGGAGTACCGATTGGATAGCGAGACTTTCCGAATCCGAAATTGCGGAGGTGGAGAGCGCGATGGGGAGATTGGCAGCATTGCCAGAATCATCCTTCGACCTGACGTCGATTAGCAGCCAAGATTTTCCGCTTCCGACACTGGGCGCGCGCCTTCGTGATGTATTGGACGAGGTACTTAACGGCCGCGGCTTCGCGCTGATTCGAGCCCTGCCGGTAAAGCGTTGGTCAACGCGCGAAGCGGCGATTGCGTTTCTCGGGATAGGAGTTCATCTCGGCCATTTGCGAATGCAAAATGCCGCCGGTCATTTGCTGGGGCATGTTAAGGACCTGGGCCGCTCCAGCGAAAATCCCAATGCACGAATTTACCAGACAAAAGAACGCCAAACCTTTCACACCGACTCTTGCGACGTGGTTGGTTTGTTATGTCTGCAGCCGGCAAAATTCGGCGGGCTATCAACCGTGGTGTCGTCCACGACTATCTTTAATGAAATGCGGCGGCGCCGACCTGACCTTCTGAGAGTCTTACTTGATCCGATTGAAACCGATCGACGTGGTGAAGTTCCCGAAGGCAGCAAACCTTATTTTCGGATTCCAGTGTTTAACTGGTATGGGAATCAATTGTCGGCGATCTACCAGCGGCAATACATCGAGTCTGCTCGCCGATTTTCCGGAGTCGGCCCGCTTAGCGCTCTTCAGATCCAAGCGCTGGATCTGTTTGACGAACTGGCGAACGACCCGGCTCTGAACTTGAATATGGAGCTTCAACCGGGAGATATGCAATTCGTGCACAATCACACTATGCTGCATGATCGAACTGCATTCGAGGATTACCCGGAGCCTGAACGCAAGCGCCACTTGCTGCGCTTGTGGTTGGCGCCACCAAACGCTGGTCCGCTTCCGGAAGTTTTCGCAGAACGGTTCGGTTCGGTTACGCCGGGAGATCGTGGGGGCGTCGCAGTGAAAACATCGAGTGCTACGATACCGTTCGACGTTTAGTGCGGGTGGCGATGGACCCGACCGATGAAGGTCTAAGCCGAGAAATTACGAAGTGGGATCTGATTGCTCTCTTCGTCAATGTAACGGTGGGTGCCGGGATTTTTCGGTTGCCGGCGGATGTACAAAGGACAGTAGGTAACTATAGCCTGCCAGCGTTCGCCTTGTGTGCAGTCATCGTGGGTCTGATCGCACTTTGCTTTGCCGAAGTCGGCAGTCGATTCAGTGGGACTGGCGGACCTTATCTTTACGCGAGAGAAACCTTCGGACCCCTGCTTGGCTTTACCGTTGGTTGGTTGCTGTGGCTGACCAGGCTGGGTGGTTTTGCGACCCTCGTGCAGGTATTGGTCGCATATCTTGGTTACTTTTGGCCAACAGTTGAATCAGGTTTAGCGCGGGCTGGAGTCATCACGGGAATCGTCGTCGTTCTTACCGTCATTAATATAAAGGGTGTTCGGCAATCAGCACGTATCGGTGATGTGTTCACCGTTAGTAAGCTCATCCCATTGTTTCTGTTCGTTGCCGTTGGAATTTTCTTTGTCAGCCCGGCACGTCTCACGCTTGGGACGAGGCCAGACTTCGGACCGTTTGCGGGCGCTGTATTGATATTAATTTTCGCCTTCTCGGGCTTTGAGGCAGTGCTCGTGAATTCAGGCGAGATTCGTCAGCCGCAGAAAGTAATACCCTTTGCCCTTTTTTCTGCACTTGGCGCCGTGGTTGTGCTGTTCGTTTTGATTCAGGTGGTGTGTGTCGGAACCCTGCCTCAACTAACAACGTCAGAAAGACCACTCGTTGACGCCAGCGAGAGGTTTTTCGGAGCTTTGGGCCCGACTATCATTTCGGCAGGAGCGATCGTTGGGATCGTAGGCACTCTGAATGCAGTCATGCTGGCGCTCACGCGGCTGCCATTTGCAATGGCGGTCCAAGGTCAGCTTCCGGCTCCGCTAACGCGCGTTCACACAAGATTTCGCACGCCTCACATTTCCATTCTGGTTTCGGCGGCGGGGGCGTTATTCCTGTCGTTGGCGGGCACGTTCGTCTATGCGGTGAAGATCACAGTAATCACCAGAGTGATCGTTTATACGAGCACATGCCTTGCGCTGCCAATTCTGCGTCGCCGGTCTACGACGATCACGCCGCGGAGTCTTTCGACCGGATTTGAACTGCCGGCGGGAATGTTAATTTCAGTCGTCTGCGTAGTTCTATGTCTTTGGCTATTGGCCAACAGCGGACTTAGCGAAGTCAGGGACGTAGCCATAGCCGTCGCTCTTGGCTTAGCCTTTTATGCAGCCACCAAACTGAGTCAAAGAAGAGGTCCTCCAATCTCTCGTTTCATGGACTTGTGACCGCATTTGAGCAGGTGCGCCGGTCAGTATTGCCCGAGACCACGGACACCGGGTTGTCGGGATGACCAACAAGGCTCTCCTCTCAGCTAGCGTTCAGAGTCGAATTGTTTTGCCGTTAGGTCCTGGTTGCTTGCCCGCATAACCCGCGGGGCAACTACGGGTCCCCTTCCCGTACCCGCTGCGACCTACGCCTTATTCTACGGACTCGTGATCGGCGGACGGTTCACCTGCGCGCCACCGGTCAGCGATACTTTGTCCCCGACGACTTCTCCGCGAACGAGCGCCTGTCCGCTCAATGCCACGGTGCGATTATTTGCCATCAAGATGCCGTTCAATACCGAGCCACCGGCCATGGTCACGTCGGTGCCGCCTCCGCGGATGTTGAACAGCACATCGTCCCACGCCACGCCGCCGGTTAGGATGATTTGCGCGTGATTGGTGAGCGAAAATTGTTTTGAGACATTGATCACAAAATTCGTGGTCGCGCTTCCGGACAGCGTGAACGTGCCGCTACTGATGCTGAAGTTTTGTAGTTTCAACACCACGGTCTGTCCCGGCGCGCCGCTGATGGTGATATTTTGCTGACCGCTGAGCTGAACGTTCGTGAGTGACGCATAAGTCGGCGTTACCGGCAGGGCGAACGCAGCGTTCGACGTATTGGTGGCTTCGGTTACGCCGTTGTCGAGTTGCGAATCGGAACTGGCGTCATGATGGATCGTGCCCGTGATTTTCGACTTTCCGCTCAGCGTCAGCTTACCCCGCGTCTCGTAATAGAGATTGCCGTGTATGGTGGAGGTGCCGGTGAGCGTGATGTTCCCATTGCCGGCCACGCCCACGTCGCCGAAAATATCGCTCGTGCCGGTGCCGGTATCGCCCGCCGTCACATTGCCCCCAAGCGAAAAGACCGCCCAGCGCTCGAGATCTCCCATCTGCGGAAAAGTGCTGAGCAGATTTGCTTTGGTCGTTAAGCCGCCAAGACAAAATAAAGCGACGGCGGCGAGAAAAATCGGTCGCTTAATCCAGGTAGTCCACGACATGACGAGGCGAGCGTGCTAAATGCCTCTCTGAGAGTCAAGACTAAAAATGCATCACTTTGGCTCAGTGGCTTAACCTTCGATGCGGCGCGGTTTTCAACTAGAAATGGTGTTTCCGCGTGGCGAACAATCGAATCGACAAGACATCCCCCACCAAATGTCGTAAATTTGTTTCGATAAATCCGGTGAAGCGCGCTCTTCCTTTTGTAATTATTGCGGCGGTTGCGATTGTTACGATCGGCGCTGGGGCGGTCACTTATCGCGCGAAACTAAGCGCGCTGGTCGTTGGCACTACGGTCAAGGCTGGCCATCCGGGAATCAATCCAGACCACGTGCGGGGAGATTCCGACGCTGTTGTCACTCTCGAAGAGTTTGCCGATTTCCAATGTCCATCGTGTGCCATAACGACGATCCAATCGATTCGCCCATTAGAGAAGGATTTTAAATCGCGTTTGCGAATAGTATTTTGGCATTTTCCGCTGCCGAATCATCAGCACGGCCGCGAGGCAGCCCTGGCTGCAGAAGCCGCTTCGCGACAGGGAAAGTTTTGGGAAATGCATGATCTGCTATATCAAAATCAGTCGGACTGGAGCAAAGCCACCGATATCCATCCGGTTTTCGAGCAATACGCCCAACAGTTGAAAATGGACGTCACGCGATTCAAAAAAGATTTCGACAGTAAAGAAGTCGCCAAGGTGGTCGATCGCGAACGGGAACAAGGGGTTTCGCGAGGCGTCCAGAACACACCGACAATTTTCATTAATGGGCGCGTGGTTCCTCCACCTTTTAATCCGGAGCGCTTGCACGAAGCGGTAGAAGCGGCCCTCTCCCCGGAAAAAAATTCCTGATTTTTTCATCATGAGCGAGAATACCGAAACGCAAGACAGTCTTGATCGCATCCGGCTCATTTTAACCATTATGATCGCGATTATCGCGTTGGTCGGACTTGCCGATGCGACCTATCTGACGGTCGCGCATCTTGCCGGCGACGATTCCGTGTGCGGAAAGTCCGCGCCTTGCTCAGTCGTCCTTGGCAGCCGGTATTCTGCCATTGCTGGAATTCCAACCGCCGCTTTTGGGACGATCGCATACTTTAGTGTTTTCAGCGCAGCCACTCTGGCGGGGTTCGGTTACGTTCGCGCGCGGATCTTCCTCATCGCGATCGTCGCGCTAATGTTCGCTGGGACACTGTGGCTGTTGTATCTTCAAGCGTTCGTGCTGCATGCCTTTTGCCCTTTTTGCCTGCTATCGGCCGCTGTCACATTTTGCCTTGCCGGTCTCGTGGTCGCTTCGCCGGCACCGCGTTAAGAAGATAGCTTACCTGCCCGATGAAAAACTGGATAATATCGTTTAGTGAAGACGATCGCGTTATCCACGGTCGTTGATTTCCGCCGGAGTCCCCACGGCTTGCGCCGTTAGCAATGTTTCCCACTGAATCGCCGCCTAAGAGAAAGGCCCTGGCCTACGCCATTCCCGTTCTCGTCATCCTTGCCCCGGCTCTCGGCGGATCAACTGCGCTCTGGGCGAAAGCGATTATGGCAATTGCGACTGGACTCTTGTTCATTTTACTACCGCCAGAACGAACGCTGCGCCCATTGCACATTATTGCATTGGTAATTCTTGCTCTGGCTCTAACGGCGTTTCTTCCGGCAAACTGGTTTGGATATCCACCATGGCGAACAGATCTAGCCAAATTGGGCGCTCAATTGCCGTGGACAATTTCTTCGCAGCCGTGGCTTACATTTGAATCGATTTGTCTGCTCGCGATCGGATTGGGCTGGGCTTATTACCTCGTCGTAGCGGATTGGGATTCTGATTTGCGAGAGGCAGCTGTAGCGACGTTTTGCATCGGAATTCTCGTTCTGGCCGCGAGCATGAGTATTGCCTTCGCCCTTCAGAAGCGCGTTCCGTTTTGGCCGGTTGTTGGTGGATTTGGATTTTTCCAAAATAGAAACGAAACCGGCAACGTGTTCGCTCTTGGTGGAATAATGATTTACGCCGTCGGCATGCAGCGGTGGCAGGAAGGGCGAAGGAATTGGTGGATTTGGTTGATTTCGGTTTGCCTCGTTTTTTGGGCGCTGATCATTAATTCTTCGCGCGCCGGGATTGTCTTGTTCTTTGCGGGCACGCTCGCCTGGCATCTGTGGTGGCTCTCGACCTCAAAGAAAAAGCGATTGCCGGCCCTCCTCCTGATTGCCCTTGTTCTGCTCGGTGGCGTTTTGGCGTGGAACGGAAGCGCGGTGCTGGGAAGATTCACGCGCGAAACTGCCGATTTCTTTTCTCTTTCACGCAATGGCCGACTTGCGATTTACCGGGACAGTTTCGAATTCTTAAAGCAATCGCCAGGTTTGGGAATCGGTCTCGGAAACTTTCGATCGCTTTTCTCATCGCAGCGCCACTTCTTTATTTCCACGACGGAGTCCATCCATCCGGAAAGCGATTGGTTTTGGGTAACGATCGAAATGGGTTTGCCAGTTTTGCTCCTGCTACTGGCAGGCGTTGTTATTTGGTTGCGTGGTTGCTTGCCATTTCGAGCCGGCACGCACCGAAGAATTCGAGTCGCGGCAATGATCTGCGGACTCCTCTTCGTTTTTCATGGATTTCTCGACGTGCCCGGCCACCGTCTCGGAGCACTCTGGCCTGCATTATTCCTTTGCAGCATCGGGATCAGTCCACAGCTCAAATTTGATCAATCGCGCACAATCCAATTTTTGTTTCGCGTAGTCGGCGCCGTTTTCATTGTTTTTGGGCTTTGGTGGATTGCCTCAGTTTTCGACCTAAAGACCCCACCCACAACATCGACAGAAGATCGTCTCCTCGAGGAACTCGAACTGGCGAACAACACGGGAAATTATGAAAGGGCCGTTCGATTGGCCGACAGCGGCCTTGCCATTGCGCCTTTGAATTGGCCGTTCTATTACCAACGGGGGCTGGCCTCGGCTGCGCTATATCACCCTCGCCCGGAGGCAGAGCGGGATTTTGCGATTGCGCGGTATCTGTTGCCGATTTGGCCGGACCTCGCGCTGAAGGAAGGCTTGATTTGGCTGAACGTTGGTGAGGAGGATCTTGCTTTTTCTGTGTGGGAAGAGTCAATCCGAAGGTGGCCAGCCAATGCGGCGGAACTCTACGATCAAATCTTCGGCGCTGTCCGCGGAAATGTTGAACTCCGGGATCGGTGGCGACAGCTCGGCCACATCGATGTTCAATGCCTTTTAATTCTTCTGCGTCATTCGCAGCACCTGGAATTCGAGCTGGAACTTGAGCGATTGTTTTCGAAAGATCCGAATCTGGGATCGTTGTCAGCGGCGGAATTGACAACACTGTTCGAAACCTGGTTCGATCAAGGCGATCAACTGGCTCTGGCCGAGACGCTGATGCGGCATCCGGAATGGCAGAAACTTGCCTGGCAACAGCTTGCTAACGCACTGGCAAACTACGGCGATTACCACCCGGCCTATGACACGGCGCATCAATTTGTGCAACGGCCCCGACTGCCCGAAATCAACTCCGATGATTCGACCGAAGTCTTGATTCAGCGTTCTCGGGCGAGCGGCAACATCGACAACGATGGGATAGCGGTGGTGGTATCGGAGATGAAGCTGGAAGATTTCGACAGCGCTTTGTCGAATCTGAAGAATTTCGCCACAAACGCAAAAGTGCCTGCCTCCGTTTACTTTTTGGAAAGTGAGGTCTGGGCGCGCAAAGGTGAATGGCAAAAAGCGTGGGCGGCGATGGTGAAATATCAAAACGCGATCCATAAATGACCAAATCAACTTGCTTCTGGCGGTTATAATGGTTAGAAGGCGTTTGCCCTGAGACGTCACGGTCGGTTCACCTTGTCCGTCGCTTGCCTGGACCAAAACCAGCTGTGTCTCTCATCACTGAGTCGACCCATCGCGCCACTTTTGAAAGCCGCAATTTTCGCCCACACCAGTTCAATTGCTGCTCGTGTCTTTCCATCAGTAGTTGGACTTTGGCTGTTCGCCTCTCAGGTTTGCGCCCAAGAAGCGGTTCAATCGGAAATCTCGACGCCCGATTATTCGCCGCTTAGCCCGCGGGAAACCGAGATTTTGCAATCAGGTTCGTCGCCGAGCGCATCTCCGGCCGCGACAGCCTCCGCTACGCTGACCCAGACCCCGCGCCGCTTTCAATATAACTTTTCCGTCAGCGAACGGATAGTCTACGACGACAATATCAACATTAGCAATTTCAACCGCAGGTCGGACGTTTATTTCGCGATTGAGCCGGCGCTTTCGTTAGGCTTCGGAACTTCCGAAGGCATCAATTCAGCCAGCTTGACGTATCGGCCGAGCGTTGCCTTGTTTCTCGACAACTCGCAAGACGATAACGTTCAGCATATCATCCGATTGCAGGGAAGTCACAGTTTTGGTCGCCTTTCCCTCTTTCTGTCCCAAGACCTTCAAATTCTTGATGGCTCAGACTTAAGCACGCTTTCCGATCAGACCGGCCACAACGCAAACATCGATGTCGGAGGACGCACGCGCCATGACATTTTCAGAACCACACTGAACGGCGCCTATCAGTTGACCGGAAAATTGTTCCTGAGCAGCGACGCCAATCTCTCGGTGGACGATTATCCCGGACCGCAAATCGGATCGAAGAGTGTTTCGGGAGATCTTTTTCTGAACTACCAATACCGCGAGAAGATCGTGTTCGGTTTGGGCGGAACCGGCGGATACAACACCGTCGATGGCGCCACTCCCGATCAAGTTTATGAGCAGGCGAACTTTCGGGTTGGCTACAACACGACGGCAAAGACAAGCCTCGCCGCCACGGTGGGACTCGAATTCAGACAATTCGCAAATAATTCCCGGGGAGTCTACATCTCTCCGGTTTACACGCTCAGCGCCTCTTACCAGCCTTTCGAAGGAACTTCGATTAGCTTGGTGGGCAGTCGTCACACGTCCAATTCCGCGTCGCTGGCGGGACAGGACTACGCCGAGACCCAGGTCAATCTCGCGGTCAGCCAGCGCTTCTTGCAACGCGCCTCGCTCGGGATTGCCGCCGGCTACGAGAATGCTGATTACTTTAGTACCATCAGTGGAATAGCGGCCACCCGCTCTGATAATTACTATTTTATAGAGCCGACCTTTGATATAAGTATCACCCGCTTCTGGACTGCGGGGGCATACTACCTGCATCGACAGAATACAAGTTCCCTCGATCCATTTAGTTTTTATGACAACCAAATTGGTTTCCGGACAGTCCTGACGTTTTGATGCTATATTTTCCATAATCTGCCCATGATCGTCCGAGTCTTGTTCGCCACTACAGTCATCGCTCTCACACCGCTGGCGGTCTTTTCCCAATCGCCGAGCGTTGCCGCTGAAAATTCCTCGCGCTCCAGTTCCAATACCTCGAGCGCCGCTCCTGGGTCGGCCAGCAATCCGGCGCAGTTGGCGGCGGTGAGCGCGCCTACCGGCTACATCTTGACGGCGAACGACCAAGTTGGCGTCGAAGTCTTCGGCGAGGATGACCTTCGCACTGCGGCCCGGCTCAATTCCGAAGGTAATTTAAGTGTGCCACTTCTTGGCTCGGTTCACTTAGGGGGACTGACTCTGGCCCAGGCTGCTAGCAAACTGACCGAGCTTTTTGGCCGAGATTACCTCGTCAATCCCAGAGTCAACGTTTTCCTACTCGGCTACGCTAAACGGCGATTCACGATGTTGGGCCAGATTAATCGACCTGGCAGTTACGAGATGCCAGACGGCAGTCCCGGGGGTATCGACCTGCTCGAAGCGATTGCGATGGCTGGCGGCTACACGCGCATTGCGGCGCCGGAACGGATCTCGGTCAAGCGGGCAAACGAGGTCGTCCGTGTGAACGGCAAACGCCTGGCCCACGGGAGCCGCGAGAATTTTACCGTTTTACCAGGCGACACGGTCACAGTTGGCGAAAGTATTTTCTAATGGGGGGCGTGAGAAAATTTCTGCAAGTTTTTCCCGAAACTGTTAGACTTAAGATCTAAAGCTCGAATTTATGATCTCCGCAACCGGTCCCGCCCAAGCTTCGAGCCTTCAAGCCGTGACGCGCGTTCACCCGGCCGTCGACGCGATGGCGGACTCGCAGCGCGGATTCAATCTCCGGCGGTTTTGGCACAGCCTGCTCGAACGCGTCTGGATCGTTGCCGTCTGCGTGGTGATTGGATTCTTCATCGCTTTGGGCTATCTCGCGCGGACGCCAAAGACGTATCAAGCTCACGCCGTTTTGGAAGTGGACTTCCAACAGCCGACATTTGTTTCCGGCGAGGACACACCGATGCGAATGCGCTCGCTGTTTCTGGCCAGTCAGGAAGCACTTCGGACGATCGAGCAGAATCTGACCAACCGCGAAATGCTGGCGCGCGTCGTTCGAGCTGAAGGCTTGGCCGAGGATGGCGGCGCCGCTCTGCTGGGCACCAGCTCGAGCCAAGACAGTTCGAAGAAATCTTCCGAGGCTACGCAGAAGCCAACCGTTACTTCGCGAGCTCAGCCGAATCTGGTGGCAGGTATGACATTTACGCCGATGGAAGACGCGTTGGCTGGAGCTCTTTCCGGAATGATCAAAGCCGCCATTCGACGCGGCACTCGGTTAATCGACGTTTTCGTGACCAATCGGGATCCGATCATCGCCCAGCGGCTGGCTGAGGCTGTTGGCCGCGAATACATTCGCAACGCCATCGAACGCCGTGCCTCGTTCAATCAGGACGCGCTGCGTTATCTGGTGGAAGAAGAGGATCGTCTGAAACTTAATCTGCAAAAAAGCGAGGCAGCCGTGGGGGAATACAAGGCGAAAAATCCCGAGGCGCTGCAGCTCGGCGGTGGCACGGCCGGAACGGGCAGCCAGCCTGGCTCCGGCGCAGGGGCGGGAGGGTCACGCGGCGGCATTGTTGAGGACAAACTGCAGGACTTGAACAGCAAGCTGACGGCGGTGAAAACCGACCGACTGCGGTTGGAAGGCGAGCTCAATCAAATTGAAGAAGCCGGTACCGATCTCAACTCACTGCTCGATGTTCCTGGTATCTCAATCGCACCGCTGGTCAACGAGGCCCGTCACAATGTCACGCAGATTGAAGCCGAGATCGCCACGCTCTCTCTTCGTTATAAGGCAAAACACCCCAAAATGGTGGCGGCGCGTGCGTCCTTAAGCGAAGCGCAGGAGAAACTTCGTCAGGCTGTGCAAACGCAGCCCGCTCTTCTCCGAAACGCGATCGCGCAATCAAAAACGACCGAAGTGGAATTACAGCGAGCCGTGCACGAGCAAGAAGGAACAGCCCTGGCTTTGGGCAAAACTGCGATTGGCTATCAGGAGCTGGCGCGACAAGCGGAGACCGACCGCGCTCTTTATGAAAGTGTGCTCAGGCAAATCAAACAAACCGACCTGACCAAAGACATCAAGACAGATGCAGTTAGCGTCGCCGAACATGCGGCCCTGCCGCGCTCACCGGTCAATCCGATTCCATCCAAGGCAATCACCTTCGGCTTACTTGGCGGGTTGGTGATCGGGCTAGGGTTCGTTTTTGGAGCGGACGCTTTGGATAGATCGTTGAAAACGGTCGATCAGGCGGAAGATGCGCTCGGATTGCCGGTCCTGGCAGCCATTCCCGAGATGAGGGGGAGCGACACCAAGAAACGTCATGACGATAACGATAATGAGGCCCCTCGCGAAGCTGCCATGTACCGGCTGGTGGACGAAGCCCCGGCCGGTCCTATCGCCGAAAGTTTTCGCAATCTCCGCGCGGCTCTGTCTCTCCTGGGCCCGGAAGCGGATCGAAAAGTTTTTCTGTTCACCAGCGCGCTGCCCAATGAAGGAAAAAGCTTTACCAGTGTGAATTTTGCGTTGGCCTTGGCCCACCAGGGCCAGCGTGTCCTGCTGATCGATGGTGATCTTCGCCGGCCAAGTGTCCATAAAGTGTTTCGCAGCTCGGAGGAAAAAGAGGAGCTTCCCGGCCTCGTCGACTATCTTGTTCATTCGGTCGCATTGAACGATGCCACCCAACTCGTTGCTACAGTCGATCCGGAAACGTCCAGTCGACGCTTGGCCCAATTGAGCGAGCCGCGTGTCGGACAGCTCTACGTTTTGTCGGGAGGCGAACGCGCGCCGAACCCGGCCGAGCTCTTAAGCGGAGAATCCTTCAAAGAACTTATCGCCGAAGCAACCTCGCGATTCGACCGCGTAATTATCGACAGTGCGCCAATTTTGGCGGTGAGCGACACGTTGCTGATGGCGCCACACGTTCAAACCATTGTCATGGTAGTGCGCGCGGCCAAGACGCCGCGCAATGCGATCAGTCGTGCTTTGACTCTTCTCGACACGGCCGGCAATCGTCCGGCCGGCATTGTGTTAAATCGCCTGCCTCGTCGCCGCGGCGCCGGCTACTACTACTATTACGCTTCCCATGGTTACGGCGATGGCAACGGCTCTTACGGCGGAGTGTATGGCGAGTCAGAGAAGAAGTTGGCCTCCCCTTCCGATAACGGCGGACAGACCTGAGCCAGTTGTTCGATCTAATCTAAACAAGAGGCCGCGTAACTTCGGCCGCGCCCGTTCTCCTTACAGTTCCTTCCCTTAGCGCCCCTTGCCGAACGCCATCGTATGAATGGTCTTCAGCAAAATCATTGTATCCAACCTCAATGAGTAATGTCGGATATAATAGAGGTCGTACTGAAGCTTCTTGATCGCGTCCTCTTCGCTGTCGCCGTAGGGATAGTTTACTTGCGCCCACCCGGTGATTCCAGGCTTCACCAAATGTCGAAAATGATAGAACGGGATTTTCTTCTCATAGCGCTCGACACATTTTTCCCATTCCGCTCGCGGCCCGATCAAACTCATGTCCCCTTTCAGCACGTTCCATAACTGCGGCAGCTCATCGAAACGGCACTTCCGGAGCCACCGCCCGGTTCGGGTGATCCGTGAGTCGCCTTTACGAGTGTAGATATCGTCGCCGGTCCCGCCGCCGTTGGCCATCGTTCTAAATTTATAAGCGACAAAGCGCTGCCCTTCCCGGCCAATGCGCATTTGCCGGAAAAATGCCGGCCGACCAGCCTCCAACCAGATCGACAGGATGATCACAGGAAAGAGCGGCAAAAAAATCAAAAGCAATGCCGCCGAAAGCACAATGTCGCAGAGCCGCTTCAAGTAATGATAAGGCGACATGCGCGCGAGCTGAAATCCCATTTGCAATGGCCAGACCGGGTCAATCGTGTGAAGAGGAACATGACGCCATTGCGCTTCGTAAAATGATTCGAGCGTATAAACACGTGTCTTTTGAAATTGAGTCCGCACCAGTCGCTCGATGAGTTCCTGATCCAGTCGATCGATCCCTTCAGCCAGAATCACCCCGCTGTAGCGTTGATCCAATTGCGCGAGCTTCGCGGCGATGCCACCCTCAATGATCGGCGAACCGTTGTCGGCTATGCTCTTGCCGATAGCACTCTCATCATTGGTCACAAATTCGAGCCGTTGGTGATTCGGCGAATCTTTGTAGACCTGGTAAAATCGCCTGGCCAACTCGCCGCCCCCGACGACCAGAAAACTGCGTTGGGCAGTCGACGCGGCAATGCGTTTGCAAAGAAATCTCCGATAACTAAGCGACACCGGCAAAAACGCGATAAAGCTTACCAGCAAAACACCTCGACTCGGTTTCATTTCGGCATCGAAAGCTGCGGCCGAATAGATGACGAGCGAGCCTAAAGCCGCCGCGCCGATGATCGCGAGAATGTGTTCCGTCGTGTAAGTAAGGCTCCGCATGTCCGTATTGCGGTCGTAACCGCCCACGATGTAAAGCGCCTGGATGATTACGACCAGGAGAAGACAGTCAACCAGGACGAACTCAAACGCGCTCAGGAAAAAGGCGTCCCGGCGCGTGAAACCGACGAGGCCGTAAAGCAATATCCAACACACGATATCGCACACCATGAACAATAACGCCGTCATCCATTCATGACCGCGAATGCTGGCAAAGATTCGGGATCGTGACTCTCTCTCCCGGGGGAACGTAATTGTATCCACCTCCGGCCAAAGCGGTGGTTGGATGAGAACCGTCGGCGATTCAGACTGCAAAACTTTCGTTGAATCCTCACTGAACATGATCTGGCCTGCGAATATAACTGTTCTAACGTTACAATAATTCTCGCGATTCTGACACACGAATTGGCTGTAGCATTTTTCGTGACAAGAACCGCCCGGTATAGTCGTGCCCGACCGTTACGCTTACCGCTTCGATCTCGCTTTCACTGCGCGGTGAATTTCTTCCAAAATCTCGCGCAAATCGTATCGAAATTTCCATTTTGGATAATCGGCTTGAAACTTGCGCACATCGCTAATCCACCAAATATGATCGCCGACCCGGTTCGCCTCCTCGTACTCCCAGTTTAGCTTTCGACCGCTGATTTCTTGGCACAGGTCGATTGCCTCCAGGATGGAACAATTGCAATGCCGGCTTCCGCCAATGTTGTAAACCTCGCCCGCTCGCGGTGCTTGAACGAACTGGGCGATCGCTTCCACTAAGTCGAAGCTGTGAATGTTGTCCCGTACCTGTTTGCCTTTGTAACCGAATACCCGATACGGTTTTCCGGTCACCGCGCAGATCATCAGATACGAAAGAAATCCGTGCAGTTCCGTGCCCGCGTGCGCCGGGCCAGTGAGACAACCGCCGCGGAACGAGACGGTCAACATGCCAAAGTATCGGCCGTATTCCTGGACGAGAAGATCGGCCGCGGCCTTTGACGCTCCGAATAACGAATGTTTTGTGTGATCGATACTCATCGACTCCGGAATTCCCGCTTCATATTCGTGACCAACTGCAATCTCCCAGCGCTTCGGCAATTCGCGCAGTGGCAGCCGATTCGGCGTGTCGCCGTAAACTTTGTTCGTCGATAAAAAAACGAACGCCGCTTCCGGACAGAAATTTCGCGCCGCCTCGAGCAGGTTCAGGGTGCCGTTTGCGTTCACGGTGAAATCGGTCTGCGGATCGCGCGCAGCCCAATCATGGGAAGGCTGCGAGGCGCTGTGGACGACCGCTCCGATATCGGCGCGATGTTTCTTGAACAGCTCGTTCACGGCCTTGAGGTCGCGGATGTCGATCACGTGATGTTCGTAATCTCGAATAGTCGCGACCAAGTCGTCCCGCGTTCTTTGCGTCGAGGCCTCTTTTCCGAAAAATTGCGCGCGCATGTCGTTATCGATGCCAACGACGCGCGCTCCGTCCTTGGCAAAGCGCTTCACTGTCTCCGAGCCGATCAACCCAGCCGATCCCGTAACAACGATTGTGCGCACGATGTCGATGCTAACACCGAAAAGCTGAAAAACCGAAATGCTGAATCAGCTCTTCTTGCTCCCCGCTCCCCGCTCCCCGCTCCCCGCTCCCCGCTCCCCGCTCCCCGCT
>Ga0210405_10000084_pt1 | contig 127865 bp, 106 predicted proteins | sample IncBWH11MmetaG_FD_155492 | JGI IMG/M metagenome (GOLD analysis project Ga0210405, IMG submission 155492) | Forest soil microbial communities from Barre Woods Harvard Forest LTER site, Petersham, Massachusetts, United States - Inc-BW-H-11-M | ecosystem: Environmental > Terrestrial > Soil >... | reverse complement strand
GACCGCCAGAAAGTGTCACGTCCGTTGATATGCTTACACCAGTACCCCATTTGTAAAGACCCGGAGCGATAGTTAGCCCTCCGATCTCACCAGCTCCCAGGTTGGTGGAAGTTGGAAGTGTACGCCCCGCCGCGTCGGTGTATGCAGTCATCATGTCTTTGACGGCGGCCGTCAGTAAAGTAGCGTTAGTTATCCGACACGGTAGTGGACCGGCGGCATCGACAGAATAACTCTTACCGGTTACTTCCGCGCAGGTCAGGTTATCAGCTGCTCCTGTGATCGGGCTTGCCCCTACATCTCCAGTGATAACGGATGCTGGCACATCCGTTACTCCAGACTTGGTTAGGACGGCAAAAGAAGACGCTGATTTAAGGTCTACCGGCGCAGGACCTTTTCCGTTCGGGTTTGAGAGATGGGTTGAGGGTGAGTTTCCGCAGGCACACATAGTTACAAGTAGCATCACGACCAGTACTCTGTTCATTTATCAATCTCCTAAGTGTCTCCAGACTCGCTCATTTGCTTCGGCAGTGCTGTGCAGGATTGCTCACATTCGCACACGTCAGGATGCCATCGGCGCCGCAGAGCATAGGTTCCATCGTGTACTTTTGGCGCAGGCACAAGCAATCTGAGATGCGTTTGAGTAGACCGCGGTGGCGATTGAGCAGTGGGTGGGGCAATTGTGCGTCCCAGCGGGCGAGAGCTCGCTCGACCGCGGCGGCATAGCGCTCGGCGTCCTCGAGACTGCCCTCGATAAAGAGAATCCGCTCGACATTCTCGTCGCCACCCTGCCAGTACACCATCGAGAGGTGCTGGGTGATCGGATGGAGCGGCGCAGCCGTCGCCGCAATGAGCGCTACCAGGCCGCCCGGTAAAACCGCCCCCGACGGGAGCTTCAACACACACGGCGACTTTGTCCAGACGGCGCGAAGGAACGAGAGGATCGGGACGAGCGATGAGGGCAGGCGATTCCCCGAAACATGTCGATTTGCGGGCGATCGAACTCACCAGACGCAATTTTCGACAACAAAATTGTTGTCCGTTCGTGAGAGGCAGATGAGAAGCTATTCGAGCTGTAGTACTTCGCCTCGTCCGTCATCTGGAATAGTGAGAGCGACTTTGGTCGGCGATACATCCATCGTTGCATCTGCGCTTTTACCGTTGAGGTGGGCCGTGCGTTTGCGGGGCGACCAGCCGTAGATCTCAACGCGAATCTGCTGCCACCATGCCGGGAAAGATCCCTTGTGCTCTCCAACTCGGAGGACTATGCCATCGGCACTAACTTCGCAGTGGAAATCCATTCGCAGATTAGCTCCCGTCCTGTAGGCATAAGTCTTGCCATCGTCCAGGTAGATATGGCCTGCGCATCCATCGCCAGAGTAGACGCGCAGAGTGAGAGCCCCCTGCGGAATCTCATTGGTGCTTTGCATCAAGGGCGCGATCGGAAGAATCGCGCCGCCGCGGACAAAGACTGGCAGGGAAGCGACATCAGGGTGTATCCCAACTGCGAGCGGCACTAAATCGGTTGGACCAAGCGGAGCGTTTGCTTCCCGAGTTACTGGCGCGGGCTGGGGGATGGGTTGGCCTGTCCAGTAGTCGTACCATTTTGCCGAAGGAAACTCGACAACATAATTATCAAGCTTGTCGGGATACGGCGGCGCTGCTATCAGGAGATCGGGGCCAAGAAGAAATTCGCCCGCTACCTGAGGATCGACGTCGATGGGGTGATGGTCGCTCGCGGCATCTGGAAATTCAAGAAAGAGGGGCCGCTCAATCGGCATTCCTGTGCGCGATGCTTCTTCCGCGAGGGTATAGAGATACGGCATCAGGCGGTAGCGCTCTTCTATAAACCGCCTGCGGATTGACTCAGGTTCGGCTCCGCCAACCCATGGTTCCTGATCACCGGTTCCTTTCTCGGTATGGTCCCGGTCGATTGGCTGGAACGCAGCGATCTCAAGCCATTTCGTAAGCAGGTCCGGTTGCGGTGTTCCTGCAAATCCGCCTACATCGGCGCCACTCAAGGCAAAGCCACTGAGGCCCAGGTTCTCGAGCATTGGTGTCGTCAGACGAAGATGATTCCACGTGCTGCTGTTGTCGCCAGTCCAGGTCGAGGCGTAACGCTGTCCGCCAGCATAGCTGGCGCGCGTCAGCACGAATGGCCGCAAGTCTGGATTGAGGTGTTGCAATCCTTCGAACGTAGCGCGGGAGTTTTCCATCCCGTAGAGGTTATGAATCTCAGCATGGGTAGCCGTACGCTTCATGAATCCGGGTTCGTCGATGCGGTGGACGACATCTTCGGGCATGGTTTTGGTAGGAACGTTGAAGACTGACGGTTCATTCATGTCATTCCAGAAGCCGGCAATACCCATCTTGTAGAAATCTCGATAGAGGCCGCCCCACCAATCCCGAGACTTCGCTCGCGTGAAGTCTGGAAAGACGCTCGGACCCGGCCACACTACTCCCGAGTAAACGCTGCCGTCGGGATTCTTTACGAAGTGGTCGCCCGCCAGGCCGGTGTCGTAGGGTTCGTAGCCGTGACCGGGATAGTTGGCGATATGCAGATCTGTAATGACGACAACGTGAAAGTTCTCCGAAGCAAGTTTCGAGATCATTCCTCGAAAATCAGGGAAGCGATGTTGATCAACGGTGAACGGACGATTCTGTTGCTGGTAATCGATATCGAGGTAGATGACATCGGCGGGGATGTGGTCCGCCCTGAACCGCTCTGCCACTTCGATCACTCGCGATTGCGGTGTATAGCTGTAGCGGGATTGCTGAAATCCGAGACCCCAGAGTGGCGGAAGTGACATTGTGCCAGTCAGCCAAGCATATGTCTCCACAACCTGCTTCGGAGTGGGTCCGTAAAACACGTAATAATCTAAAGGTCCGTTTACGGCGCCGAACGAATAGGTATTCGGTGTTTGTCTGCCAAAGTCAAAGCTGCTTCGCCAGGTGTTGTCCAAGAAAATTCCGAGCGCGTGGCCGGCCCGGAAGGCCATGAAGTAAGGAATGGTCTTATAGAGAGGATCAGATGACTCCTGGAAGCCATACTCATCCGTGTTCCACATGGTGAATGCCTGTCCACGCCGGTCGAGAGGTCCAGGCTTGTCTCCCAAACCAAAGTAGTGCTCATCGAGCGGCATCGCTTTGTAAACGCGAAAAGAGTCACCGTGAAACTCGATCGGCCGTACGTCCTCTTGAAGCACATTTCCAGCCTGGTCGGCGATCGTCAATGCGAAGGTCTGTCGATTGACGGAGACGCGGAGAGCTTTGGTCCGAAAGCCAACCACGGTTGTAGTATCGTCTGGCATCACCGCAACGGTGCTCTGCCTAGCCTCCTTGAACACGGCCCACGAGGCGTCTTCTGGCAGTTCTTTGGAGCGGGAGACACGAATGCGCACGACCTCTTCTCGTAGTGCAGCGATTTGCATGCGAGCCTCGCCATCTCGTACCTCGATCCCATTCGGCAGGGCAGAAAAAGACGTGAGGTGATTCAGTTGGACTGCCGTGACGTCCGCAGAACCCGCTTGTCCCTCCAGGGAGAAAGGCGCGGCAATCAAGAAAACAAGAAGTAGAGGGAAGAGTACAAGGCGAGGGTAGTGGGTGCCAGTCATGATTTCGAGATCTCTCTGAACGCTGGAACACCCGCCTTGTAGACGGAAGTGATCCTCCGGCGCAGACCAATCGTCAAGCTTACATGAAGAGCGGGACTGAGAGTGCCCACTGCGCGCTCATTTTGATTTTTGCTCTGCAATCCACTTGTCGGTGCGACTCTCGAGGAGATCGAGGGGAAGGGTTCCGCCATCGAGCATCTCATCGTGGAACTTGCGGATGTCGAACTTGGGGCCCAATTCTTTCCGGGCGCGTTCGCGGAGTTCGCGGATTTTGAGTTGGCCGAGTTTGTAACTCAGCGCCTGCGCGGGCCAGGCGATGTAGCGGTCAGTCTCGGACTGGATAGTAGGCTCGTCCACCGCGCCGGATTTGCGGAAGAAATCTACAACCTGATCGCGCGTCCATCCTTTCGAGTGGATTCCGGTATCGACGACCAGACGTACTGCGCGGAAGAGTTCAGAGGAGAGGCGGCCATAGTCCGAGACCGGATCTTGGTAGAAGCCGACCTCTTTGCCGAGTTCTTCCGCGTACAATGCCCAGCCTTCGACGTACGCGTTGAAGCCAAGACTGTGCAAGCGAAACTTGGGCATACCGCGAAGCTGCTGCTGGACGGAAAGCTGCATGTGATGTCCGGGGATGCCCTCATGGTAGGCGATCGCCTCGTCGTTGATCAGCGATCGCTCCGCAAAGTTCGAGGTGGCGACGACCACGCGTCCTGGGCGTTTGCCGTCCGGGGTGCCAGTGACGTAGTGCGTGGCGGCGGCCGCCTGGAATGCGGGAATGGCTTCAACCGTTACCGGCGATTTCGGAAGCAGGGTGAACAGTTCCGGAAGTTTCGGTTCCATCTGGGCGATGTAGCGGCGGAAATCGTCGAGGATCTGGTCGGCGGAGGTCGGAACGTATTTGGGATTGGTTTTCAGTGACGCCCGGAATGCGGCGAGGTCGGCGAAGCCTTCTTTTTTCGCGATGACGGTCATCTCCGCCTGGATGCGGTCGATCTCGCGCAACCCGATCTGGTGGATTTCGTCCGGCGTCATGCGGGTCGTGGTCCGGCCGTAGATGTCGTTCTTGTAGCGCTTCTCGCCGTCTGACAGCGATTGGACAGAGAGAGTGGTGCGGCCTTGCGGGGCATATTCCGTGTGCAGAAATGCCGTGAAAGTTTTGTAGGCGGGGATGACGTCTGCGTTAATGGCGTCAGTGATTTGTTGGGTCAGGCGCTTCTGGTCTACAGCGGAAATGTCAGCGGAATATTTCTTTGAGGGCTGCAGAAAAGGGTCGGCGTCGATGATGCCCTGGCACTGGACGGGGAGTTTCTCCAGGAGAAAGCGCACGGGCATGAGCTTGTCCTTTATGCCGGCGCGAAGTACTTCGGTGGTCTGGCTGAGGACGCGCGGGATCTGATGCAGGCGGGCGATGTAGTCCTCGTAATGCTTGACGGAGTCGAAGGGGACGGAAAGAGGCAGGTCCGCGAGGCTGGTATGGACGCCATTCTGCTGGTTGATGGGCATCTCGTATTCTTTAAGGTCGTAGTCGGCGATGCGCTGCTGGAGGACGCGCACGAGAAGGTCGTGCGAGAGTTGATCCTGGTCGGAGAAGCCGCTGCTCGGGATGGCTTCGAGGCGCGTGAGGAAGTCCACGTCGATCTTGTGAAAGCGGGCGATGGCGTCGAGTGAGCGGTCGGCCAGCTTGTCGTTGTAGCGGTAGTCGCCGAAGGCGGTGGCGCGCTCAGGAAAGTTGCGGAGATCGGTTTCGTACTGCTCCTCGAAAAGAGCGTTCTGAGCGGCGACGCGGTCGGCCACCGGCTTGAGGTTCTGGGCCAAGAGGGAACTGGCTGCGGCGATTAGGATGAACAGGATTTTGTGAAGGCGCATAGTGTATGCAGCGTATCAAAGGGAGTGGTGGTTGTGCGAGGGAATCAGCTGGGCCGCATGCAGTAGACTGTGTATTCAACCCAGGGGACTACCACTTGCTTAGACTCGGAAGGTGTTCGCGCTATCGTATCTTCACACTCTCTACACTCTCTCTTCTTCTACTTACAGCTTCATCTCTTGCCCAGTCGGTTCCGCCGGAATTAATCAACGGCCTGAAATGGCGTCTTATCGGCCCATTCCGTGGGGGTCGAGTGGTTGCCGTGGCAGGCGTGCCGGGCGATTCCACCACTTTCTATTTTGGCGGGGTCAACGGCGGCGTCTGGAAAACGACCGACGCCGGAACCGTCTGGACGCCGGTCTTCGATAAGCAGCCCGTCGGCTCGATCGGCACACTCGCGGTGGCTCCTTCAGATCCGAAAACGATCTACGTTGGAAGTGGCGAGTCCGATATCCGTTCGAATCTCTCATCCGGCAACGGCGTGTACAAATCGATTGATTCGGGCGCTACGTGGACACATATCGGCTTGGAGGACACGCGGCAGATCAGCCGGATCGTGGTTGATCCGAGAGACGCGAATGTCCTCTATGTCGGTGCCCTTGGTCACGCTTATGGTCCCAACGAAGCGCGCGGGGTCTACAAATCCGCAGACGGGGGAACTCATTGGGCAAAGGTTCTCGATGCAGGTTCTGAGATCGGCGTCTCAGATCTCGCGATCTGTTCCGGTAACTCGCACCTCTTATTTGCCGGCACTTGGCATACTCACCGTCCGCCTTGGAGTACCTACGCTCCCATCGACGGACCCGGTGGTGGTCTCTACCGGTCGCAAGATGCCGGCAAGACCTGGTCACGCCTGAGTGCGAACGGCTTGCCCGACGGGGATTGGGGTCGCGTCGGCGTCGAAGTTGCGCCGGACGGCAAGCGCGTCTACGCTCTGATTCAAGCTAAGAAATCAGGCCTTTACCGTTCTGACGACGGAGGCAACACGTGGGCCCTCGCGAACGCGGACCCGCGTCTCACCAGCCGGGCGTGGTATTTCAACAGCATCACGATTGATGCGCACAATCCCGATGTGATCTATATGCCGAACGTTGCGCTCTATCGATCGGAGGACGGCGGCAAGACAGTTTCCGTCGTTCGCGGCGCGCCGGGCGGAGACGATTACCACCAACTTTGGATCGATCCCAAGAATTCCTCCAGCATGGTTCTCGGAACGGATCAGGGAACCACGATCAGCCTCGACCGCGGCAAGACCTGGAGCACCTGGTACAACCAGCCCACAGCACAGCTCTACCACGTTACCACCGACAACCAGTTTCCCTATGTCGTCTACGGGGCGCAGCAGGATAGCGGAAGCGCCGCCGTTCCAAGCCGCACTGATCATGGCCAGATCACCCCCCGGGACTGGTTTCCCGCGGGCGCGAGCGAGAGCGGATACATGGCGCCCGACCCGCATAGTGCAGACATCGTTTATCTGAGTGGGGCTTACGGCAGCGTTGATCGTTACAACCGGCGAACTGGTTTCAGCCAGGATATTACTCCGTGGCCGGTGCAGACATTCGGTTCTGAAATTAACCAGCGTAAATATCGTGCGCCCTGGGCTCCGGTCTTGGTCTTCTCTCCAGTAGACTCGATGACGCTGTATCTCGGGACGCAATACGTGATGAAGACCGCCGACGGTGGCCTGCACTGGGAGACGATTAGCCCCGACCTCACCGGATCGACTCAGAAGCCGGGCGATAAGAAACCAGAGGGCCCGCCTACTGTCGAGAACGCGAAGCAGCGAGGCTATGGAGTGGTGTTGACTATTGCACCCTCGCCGCTGAACCGCAAACTCGTCTGGGCTGGAAGCGATACCGGATTGATTCACATGACTCGCGACGGCGGAAAAACCTGGAAAGACGTTACGCCTCCGGGACTGAGCAACTGGAGCAGAATTTCGCTGATCGAAGCATCACGTTCCGATCAGGCGGTTGCATATGCCGCGGTTGACCGGAGCCGCCTCGACGATCAAACGCCTTACCTTTACCGAACGCGAGATTATGGAGCTACCTGGCAACCGATTACCGACGGCATTGCATCTTCTGCATTCTTGCGCGCGGTTCGCGAAGATCCTAAGCGCAAGGGGCTACTCTTCGCCGGAACGGAACTGGGAGCTTATGTTTCTTTCGACGACGGCGATCACTGGCAATCTTTGCAACTTAATCTGCCGCTTACTTCCGTCCGCGATTTGACGATCCATGGTGACGACCTAGTAGTGGCCACGCATGGGCGCTCCTTCTGGATTCTCGACAACATTACCACGCTGCGCCAAGTGTCCGAGGCAGGAAAGGCGAAGGCCTTCTGGCTCTACCATCCCGCGGATGCTTATCGCATCGACAACGACTCATTCCCCGGCACCCCAATTCCTCCCGAGGAGCCAACGGCCGAGAACCCTCCCAATGGGGCGATGATCGACTATTTCCTGAAAGCTCCGGTAGACAAGATCCAGCTTGAGATTTTCGATGCTCAACAGAAGCTCGTGAGGAGATTTTCTTCGGAAGATCCAATCCCGGGGAAGCATCCGCCACTTCCCGTCGCCGAGCGATGGTTTGCCAAGCCTGAAGTCCTGGAGAAAACGTCGGGCATGCACCGCTTCGTGTGGAATCTTACGTGGCGCAGTTCCGGAGGCCCCAGCGCGGATGAAGAGTCCGAATACCGCAATCCCAGTGGCCCGCGGGCGGTGCCAGGAATTTACCAGGTCCGCCTCACCGTGAATGGAGAGACGCAGAACCAGCCGCTGCAAGTCGCCATGGATCCGCGCTCGTCCGCGACTGCTGAGATACTTCAGCAGCAACTGGATCTCGCTCAACAGATATACACTGAAACCCTCGATGCGCGCCGCGTTCTCGCCCAGATCTCCTCGGTGCAGAAAAAACTGGCCGACACTCAGCAAAAACTCGGCGAACAAAAAACCGCGCTCAAGACGGCGCTCGCAGACGCTCAATCGCAAATACAAGAGATTCTTACAAACAAGGAACCCGCGGCAGATGCGATGCCAGGGTTACAGGAAGCCTACACCGGCCTGGCATCTGCGCTGCGAGCGGTCGAAAGCGGAGATCGCGCCGTGCCTTCGCAGGCGATTGCGGTCTATAGAGAGTCAAGCCAACAGATCAAAGCCCGCATCGCCGAGTGGACCACCTTCAAACAAACAAGATTGTCACCACTCAACCACAAGCTGCGCGACGGAGATGTGGCTCCAATCTCCGTCTCGGAGATCGAACAGGAAGGCGATGATCTGATCTCGCGATAAACTGCGAAGATCGCAACGTGCAGTAGTATTCTCACGGGAAATAAATTTCTGTTTCTCCGACTCGCCGAAAGGACGGCCACCGTGGCTCAAAACGAAAAGGCCAGCTACAACCGCTTTCTACTGCTCGTCGCAGGACTGGGCGGCTTGCTGTACGGAGTGGACGTGGGCATCATCGCCGGCGCCTATCCCTACCTGGAGGCGACTCACAAGATGACAGCGGGCCAGGGTTCGAGCGTGGTCGCCGCTGTGCTTCTCGGCAGCGTGATCTCAACCCTGTTTGCGGGTGCCCTAGCCGACTGGATGGGGCGCAAACTGCTGATGACGCTCAGCGGCGTTCTGTTTGTCGTCAGCATTCCAGTGATTGCGCTCTCGCACGGATACGAGCCATTGATTCTGGGGCGCCTGTTGCAGGGAATCAGCGCTGGTTTGATTGGCGTGGTGGTTCCTCTGTACCTGGCGGAGTGTCTGGCGGCGTCGAGTCGAGGGAAGGGAACAGGCATCTTTCAATGGCTGCTCACGGCTGGCATTACGGCGGCCGCAATGGTTGGCATGTATTTCAGTTTTCGCGTCGACGAAGTGGCAAGACTCAATCCCGCCGGGCTCTTCGCTTTCAAAGACACGGCGTGGCGCAGTATATTCTGGGTATCGCTGCCGCCCGGCATTTTGTTTGTAATCGGCAGCTTCATGGTCGCGGAGTCCCCGCGCTGGCTGTTTCGCCGGGGCAAGCGCGATGCAGCTTACACGGCCCTGCTTCGTTCCCGCACCACCGAGCAGGCCGATCTCGAACTCAGAGAAATGGAGCAGGCGGCCGCCGCCGAGAAAGCCCAGTCCTCAACCGGAACCAAGGTTAAGGAATCGCTGTTGCGCCGCAAATATGTCATCCCGTTCGTTCTCGCCTGTGTGATCCTCGCCTGCAACCAGGCTACAGGCATCAATTCCATCATCGGCTACAACACCAACATTCTCTTGCAGAGCGGCCTCTCCGATGTGCAGGCGCATTGGGGCTATGTTCTTTTCACCATCATCAACTTCCTGGTGACCATCGGCGGCGTCGTGCTAGTGGATCGCAAGGGACGCAAATTTCTGCTGTCGCTGGGAACAGCCGGGATCATTCTCTCCCTGATCTGCACCGGCCTGCTCTTTCGCCAGACGGAACGCCTGCGAGTGGACTCCAGAAGTACGGTTCAATCCATGGTCGATGCAAACCAGAAGATAATCCTCACCTATGACCAGAAGCTGGCCCAAAGGCTGCTGAACTCAGCTGGAGACGTTGCTCAACAAATCGGTACGCGGCCGACTTCTTTGGTCGTCATTTATTCGTATGGCGATTTCCGCGCTGCCACCAAGGCTGCGCGTTCCGACGATACTGCCGCGACCCCGATCGAGATTACGCGCGAAAGCTGTGTCCCCGCCAACAAAGTGGTCGCATTTTTTTCCAATCCCTTCGGGGATCTCGACACCGCCCGGCAAGCTCCTCTCAGAATTGACAATGCCCTGATCACTCCCTTGCCCAGCCAGAGCAGCGGATGGAAGGTCGCGATCACTCTTTTCGTATTCATGGCCTTCTTTGCCATCGGCCCAGGTGTGTGTGTTTGGCTGGCGCTTTCCGAACTGATGCCGACCCGCATTCGCTCCAACGGCATGAGCATCGCGCTGCTTCTCAACCAGGCCGTCTCCACTGGCATCGCCGCTGTGTTTCTGCCCACCGTCGGTAAGTATGGCTATTCCACCATGTTTTGGGGCTTTGCCGCGTGCACCGTGATTTACTTCATCACGGCCGCGGTGTTCCTGCCGGAGACAAAGGGCAAGACCCTGGAAGAGATCGAAGCCCACTTTGAAGGCAGAAGGGAAAAGCCGCGCCTTGCGAGCGCCTGATCCGGCAGGTTGAAGCGCGGAATCCTAATCCAACATACATACAGAACTAGGCCTCTTACTTTGATATAATGTAAGACATGAAAGACCTGTGTTCTACATTCACATCAAAGGGCCAACTTGTGATTCCAGCGGAGCTTCGCCGCAAACACAAGATCGAGGCTGGCACCAAGGTTCGGATTCTTGAGGATCAATTCGGTCGCATCGTCCTGCAGCCTCTCACCGCAGAGTACATCGATCGTGTCCGGGGCCTTCTGGCAGACGGGCCAGATTTGCTCGCTCTCTGGGAAAAAGAGCATCGCGAAGAGGGTGAGCACGATAAATGAAAACGTACGTGTTCGACGCCAGCGCGCTGTTTGCTTTTCTGCGGGACAAGCCGGGGGCGAGCAAAGTCAGCAGCCTCTTGGCAGAAGCCATGCGCGGGCGCGCAAGAATACTAATGTCGGCAGTGAATTACGGAGAGGTGTATGGCTTGATTCTCCGCGAGTACGGTTCGGAGCAAGCACTCACGGCGGTACACGCGGTAAGGCCTTTGCCGATCCAGCTGTTGGACGCCACCACCCAACGAGCTTTCCAGGCCGCCGATATCAAGGTCAAGTACGAGCTGTACTACGTGGACGCCTTCGCGGCCGCGCTGGCGATCGAGCACAAAGCGACTCTAGTGACCAGCGATTCCGACTTCCGCAAACTGGGCCACAGCTTCCCCATTGTCTGGCTGAAGGTTTGAATCTAGCCGGGCCGTATGCGCGGTGAGACAAGTTGGGATGCCGGTTCGCCTGCCTCCAATTTCCGTAAGCACTCGTCCACATCCTCACAAAGCAACGTAACAGAAATTCCCCCGAAGCCCGGCGGATAGCGATCGAGCCGTCGACGCGCAGCCCGCAACAACAGTACGGTGCCTAAAGAGTTGTTACGCCGCAAGTGATGGAATGCCGCTGTCACCTGAATCACCCCTTGCAGGAACGTCTTCTCCGGCTCGGGCGACTTCAGCCACACGCTTTCCCATGCTTCATGTGCAGTAAAGAACTCGCCCGCATCATAGAGCCGCAGCCCTTCCGCCAGGGCGCCCTCGGTCCAATCAAGTGTCATAGTTCCCGACTGATCCTGCAAGCTAGCATGGTAACGGGTAGTGGGCTACATCAAAGTAGCCCACTACCTGGTAACGGATAGAAGCGTCAGCCAGCCGGGATGGGTGTACACTGTCTGGCAAGCTTGTAGTGCTGAGGAATCCCGACCTGTGGGATACATCGACTGAGGGGCGCCCTGCCTTCCCCGGCGATCGCTGGAGTCTTATGAGAAGTTCTCCGGAAGCCAGGCGGCTCGTTACATGCTGCAATCAGGCGAGGGGTTCCATCTTCGTCCGCGCGGTGTCTCCTGCCTTTTTCCTTTGCATTGTCTGGTTCTTCTTTTGCTCCACTTGTGCGCTCGCGCAAAGCAATTCTCCCGGGACTCCCGCTCCGGCCCCAGCCACGCACCCTGAAGGTAATCAGACATCCGCGGAACTCGCTTCTCACGACGAACCCACCACATTCAAGGTGAACGTAAAGCTCGTTGTAGTGCGCGCAGTGGTCCGCGACTCCCAGGGCCACGCTGTCGGCAATCTTCACAAAGAGGACTTTCAGGTTTTCGACAAAGGTAAGCCGCAAGTGATCACCCAGTTCGAAGTCGAAGAGCCCGGCGCCCTGACCGCGAAGGCCCGCCAAACATCGCACGAGAACTTCGGCGATGCTCCTTCTGGCGAAGCACCTCCTAATACTGGAGGGGCTGCTGCTGTGCCCGAACGTTTTGTAGCTTACCTGTTCGACGATGTTCATTTGGAATTCGGCGATCTCGCTCACGTGCGCGAGGCTGCGAAACGCCATTTTTCCACGCTGCGCCCCACGGATCGCGCCGCCATCTTCACCACATCGGGCGTTACGAATCTGGAGTTTACCGACGATCGCACCAGGCTGCACCAAACCTTGCTTCATCTGCAGCCTCGGCCCATCTCTTCTAATAGTTTCAAGAATCAGCAGTGCCCCGACATCAGTTACTACCAGGCAGACCTGATTGTCAACAAACTGGATGCTATGGCCACGCAGGTTGCCATCCAAGAGGCGAACGATTGCGCTCCGACCACCGTCAATGGGCCCGGACAGCAGGGAGTAACGCTCGGCAATTCCGCAGCCTTAGTGAATGCGATCGCCGCAGGCGTATTGAATGCCGGCCAGCACGAAAGCCATATCTCTCTCGGTTCGCTAAGGGATATAGTCCGCAACGTCTCGAGGATGCCTGGCCAGCGAAGCGTTGTGCTTGTTTCTCCCGGATTTATCGCTCCGGACATGCAGTACGAATACAACGAGATCATCGATCGTGCCGTGCGCTCGCAAATCGTGATCAACGCGCTGGAGGCTCGCGGACTATACGTCATCATCCCTTACGGAGACGCCAGTCGTCAGCCTGCGGCTCCGCCGGGTGGCAGAGTGCCCGGACTGCCTCCCCCGCCTGTCAGCAAGACTTTGATCCAGGTTGCGGCTGCCGCTGCTGACGACGACCTCCTCGCTGCCTTGGCCGACGGTACTGGCGGTGTTTTCTTTCACAACAACAACGATTTCGACGAAGGCTTCCGGCGCGTTGCCGAGACTCCGGAATATTCCTACGTTCTGGCATTCGCGCCACAGAATCTCAAGCTGGATGGCGCCTTTCACACTCTCAAGATCACGCTAAAGAGCCCGCAAAAGCTGAGCCTGCAAGCCCGCCGCGGCTATTATGCGCCCAAGAATTTTACCGATCCGAACGAGCAGGCAAAGCAGGAAATTGAAGACGCACTCTACTCGCAGGAGGAGTTGCACAATCTTCCGGTCAAACTGCACACCCAGTTTTTCAAGGCGAGTGACGAGGATGCCAAACTTATTGTTCTCGCCCAGGTGGACGTAAGACACCTGCATTTCCGGAAGGTTGAAGGCCGCAATGACAACGTCTTGACCTGTGTATCCGCCCTGTTCAATCGCAACGGCAAGTTCATTCAGGGGACGGAAAAGACAGTGACCATGCACTGGAAAGATGAAACGCTGGAACACAAGCTGGCCGCAGGCATTATGCTCAAGACGAGCTTCGACGTAAAGCCAGGAAGCTATCTGGTCCGGCTTGTGGTTAGGGACGCGGAAGGGCAATTAATGTCCGCGGAAAACGGGACGGTTGAGATTCGTTAACAGGTAGGTTGGAGGTGAGATATGCGCCATCGCCGGCTGGTTCTTCTGATTGGCCTGATCTGTCTGGTCAGTTGCTGGATGTTCCTCGAACTGGGCTCTCACCAGCCCGTGGCCCACGCCCAACAGCCCGCGGCGACTACGTCCGATACCGGGGTCATCCATGTCGAGGCGCGTGAGGTTCTGGTGGACGCAGTGGTGACCGATAAGAAGGGCAACTACGTCCGCGATCTCGCCCAGAACGACTTCAAGGTTTGGGAAGATGGCAGGGAGCAGGCCGTCTCCAGTTTCTCTTTCCAGGAGAGCGCTGGCTCCACCAACCCGCAGCCGCGCTACATGGTTTTGTTCTTCGACAACTCCACGATGGACATGGGAGATCAAGCCAAGGCTAGAGACGCCGCGGCAAAGTTTATTGACGCCAACGCCGCCCCCGACCGTCTTATAGCCATTGCGGATTTCGGCGGCAGCGTACGCATCTCGCAAAATTTCACTTCCGATGCCCAGCGGCTCAAGCAAGTTGTAAAGGGGTTGAAGGGATCTTTCGTTTCGCCGAACCCGGAAACCCCGGTTATGGTTGCGTCCCTCTCTCCTCCGCCAGCGGCGCCGTCTCTGGGAAATGCGGAAGCCGATTTCGGTGTTCACAGTGTGCTGCTGGCTCTGCGAAGTCTGGCCAAGGGTATGGCTACCGTACCCGGCCGCAAGACGTTGGTCATGTTGACCTCCGGTTTCCCCCTGACCATGGAATACTCCTCGGAAGTGAGCGCGGTTATCGACACCTGCAACAAATCCAACGTCGCAATTTATCCTATTGATGTCCGCGGTTTGGTGGTTCCAGAACTGCAAGCGCCCCAAAGCCGTTTAGCTCTGCCTTCAATCCATTCCTCAGCAGGAAGATTCGTTCCTGCCACATTTCACTATTCGGGGTCGCACTCCCGTCGGCCACTCCTGCGGCTGGCTGCCTTTGCTGAACCTGCCGTGGCGCTTCCAGCGCAACATGGCGGGGGAGGAGGAGGAGGGGGTGGAGGAGGTGGCGGCGGTCATGGCGGTGGCGGGACCGGCGGCGGTGGTCACGGCGGCGGAGGCACCGGTGGTGGTGGCAAGGGCGGTGGTGGTGGAACGACTGGAGGCGGCGGTAAGACAGGTGGCGGAACTGGAGGGGGTGGCGTGTACACGCCGAACCCATACGGTCCTCCCAACGCTCAACCCAAAATCATTGTTCCCCAATTTCCTCCCAGCGCCTCTGACAACCAGCAAGTGCTTTATCAACTTGCCGACGGAACCGGCGGATTCGTAATCCTCAATACCAACGACTTGCTGGGTGGCCTGCAACGCATCGCGAAAGATCAAAATCAGTATTACCTTCTCGGTTACAAGCCCGCATCGTCAGCCGAAGGGAATTGCCACACGCTGAAGGTGAAAGTGGATCGTGGAGGAATCAATGTCCGCGCCCGCAGCGGCTATTGCAACGCCAAGCCCGTGGATCTTCTGGCCGGCAACCCCATCGAGAAGGATTTGGAGACTCGCGCCAGCGGCGAGATGAAGGGCAACGTCGCCGCTCTGATGCAGGCGCCTTTTTTCTACACTTCGCCCAACACCGCTCACGTCCATCTGGCTGTGGAGATTCCTTCCGCGGCGCTGAAGTTCGAGAAGGTAAAAGGGAAACAGCACGCAGCCCTGAACATTTTGGGTATCGCCTACAAGCCGGACGGATCGATTGGCGCGCGCTTCAGCGATACACTGAATCTTGATTTCGACGGCAAGAAAGAGGTGGAACAATTCCAGAAACAGCCCTTTGGATATGAAAACCAGTTTGGCGTCGCCTCAGGTCAATACCAACTGAAAGTTGTTTTCAGTTCCGGCAATGAGAGCTTTGGGAAACTTGAAACGCCGCTCTCCATTGACCCGTACCGTGGTCAGGAATTCAGCATTAGCGGCGTTGCCCTCAGCAACAACATCCGTCGTGCTGCCGACATCGCCGCCGATCTCGATAGCCAATTGCTGGAAGACCGGACTCCTTTGTTGGTGCAGGGCATGCAGATTTCACCTTCCGCCTCCAACCATTTCAAGAAGACAGATGCCGCCGGCATTTATGCGGAGGTCTACGAACCACTCCTGAAAAACCCGAATCCTCCGGAGGTTGCGTATGAATTGATTATCGTGGAACGCAAGAGTGGAAAGGAGAAAGTTCACATTGGAGAGCGGACACCCAAGGGAAAAGCTGGCGATCCCGTGATTCCACTGGGGCTCAAGCTGCCGGTTGCGTCTCTTGGTCCTGGTTCCTATCGCATGGAGTTAACGGCCGTCGATTCAGCCGGCAACAGCAGCAAGACCCGAACGGCTGATTTTGAAGTGGAATGACGGTATTGCAATGGCGGTGTACGGCGGGGATACGTAGCTTTGGGCTGCACTCGACCGGCGACAGCAGCTTCGCATATGATTTGTGAATGACTCCTGCGAATGCACATTGCCCTGAGTGTGAGCATTTGTCGGATGGAGGTCCTGCTTTTCGTTTCGACGGCTGTGCCGATGCGCTTACCAGAATCATCGAGTTGTCCGTGAGGCTCGCTCGATGATCATCACCCGAAGTCCGCTGAGGATCTGTCTCGGCGGTGGCGGCACCGATCTCCCCTCCTATTACCGGCAGCATACAGGCTTCGTGATCTCTGGAGCGATCAATCGCTATGTCTACATCACGATCAACGAGGCCTTTCGTCCCCGTATTATTGTCAAGTACTCCAAATTTGAAGATGTAGAACACGTCGATGAGATTCAGCATCCCATCATCCGTGAGGCGTTGAAATTGACCGGGGTAACAGGGCCCTACCTTGAGATTGTCAGCCTCTCCGACATTCCAGCCGGAACTGGAATGGGGTCTTCCGGAAGCTTCACGACTGCCCTGTTGTGCGCTCTGCATACGCTTAAGAGAGACTTCGTGCTGCCGCGAGACCTGGCGGAGCAGGCTTGTCACATCGAATTGAAGTTGCTCAACGAACCCATCGGCAAGCAGGACCAGTACATCTCCGCGTTTGGCGGCATCACCTGCTTCCAGTTTCTGCCGGATGATCGTGTCGTGGTCGAAGCTCTGAAACTTCCCGCCGAAACCCTGGCTAACCTGGAAGACAACCTGCTTTTATTTTTCACTGGAAGCTCGCGTAACGCCTCTGACATCCTCCGCGACCAGGACTCAAGAACAAAGCAGAACAACTCTGAGATGATTGAGAATCTGCATTTCACCAAGCAGTTGGGAATGGAGAGCCGGGACGCCTTGCTGGCAGGCAACTTGAACAAGTTCGCGGATTTGATGAACGTGCATTGGCAGCATAAGAAAAAGCGTTCTCCGGGCATGAGCAGCGGAGAAATTGATCAGCTCTATGAACTCGCAAGAGCCAATGGCGCACTCGGCGGCAAACTGATCGGCGCCGGCGGCGGTGGATTTCTAATGTTCTACACGGAAGAGAAAACGCGTCTTCGGGCCGTCATGCGGCGTGCGGGCCTGCGCGAAGTCCGCATGCAGTTTGATTTCGCCGGAACCACAGTGGTGGCTCATTCGTAGGAGAATTCCTTCTTGAATCCAGCTTTGGCGGTTGCGATTCTCGCTGGCGGCCTCGCTACCCGCCTGCGGCCTATTACCGAGACCGTGCCGAAATCGCTGCTGGAGGTAAACGGCGAGCCCTTTGCCGTGCATCAATTGCGCTTGCTACAGTCGAAGGGCATCCGGCGCGTTGTCCTCTGCGTGGGACATCTCGGTGAGTTGGTCCAGCGCGCCATCGGCGATGGCTCGGTCTTGGGCCTTCAGGTAGACTACTCATTCGACGGGCCTACCCTATTGGGCACCGCTGGAGCTATCAGAAGTGCCTTGCCCAAGTTGGGCAAATCTTTTTTCGTGATGTACGGCGATTCCTATCTTCCCTGTGACTACGCTGCCATCGCCCGAAACTTCGAGTCTGCGGCCGTATTGGGAATGATGACCGTCTTTCGCAACGAAGGGAAGTGGGACACCAGCAACATCGAGTTCGAGGCGGGCAAGATTCTCGCCTACAACAAGATAAGCTGCACTCCACGCATGCGTTATATCGACTACGGACTCGGAGTTTTTCGCGCCGAAGCATTTCGAGGCTTGCCGGCCGGAAAAGCGTGCGACCTTACCGAGCTGTACGCAGATCTCCTGCAACGCAAGCAACTCGCGGCGTTTGAAGTACGCGAGCGGTTCTACGAGATCGGATCACCCGCGGGGCTGCGGGCGACGGCAGAATTCCTCGCTGCACAGCGAGTGAACCAAACCTAGTTACGCATGACGGCAGAGAATACATTCGCGCGCCAGTTTCTGGCTGAAGCCAGGGAAGTAATCGACCGCCTGGACGCCGCCAGCATCGAAAAGGCTGCCTCCTTGCTGGCTCTGACGCGCTCCACCGGTGGACGTTTGTTCATTCTTGGTGTGGGCGGAAGCGCGGCTAACGCTTCCCATGCCGTGAATGATTTCCGCAAAATCGCCGGTATCGAAGCCTACGCACCCACGGATAATGTGTCGGAACTCACGGCTCGAACCAACGATGAAGGTTGGGCAACGGTGTTCGAGAACTGGCTGAAAGTCAGCCGCCTGCGCCCCAACGATCTCGTGCTCGTATTCTCTGTCGGCGGTGGAGATCTCGAAAAAAACGTCAGCCCCAACCTGGTAGCCGCTCTGCAATATGCAAGAACTGTAGGCGCGAAAATCCTGGGAATCGTCGGCCGTGACGGCGGCCACACCGCCAGAGTCGCAGATGTCTGCGTCATTATTCCAACGGTCAATCCGGCTCACATCACGCCGCACACTGAAGCTTTCCAGGCGATATTGTGGCATCTGCTGGTCTCGCACCCAGCCGTAAAACAGCAGCAGACCAAGTGGGAATCAACCGCTGACTGCCAACTCCGCCCAGCCGTTTTCCTCGATCGCGACGGCGTCCTCAATCGCGCTGTCGTGCGCGATGGCAAGCCGTTTCCACCGTCCAGTGTGGAAGAATTCGAAATCCTTCCGGACGTTGCCTCATCCTTGCTGGACTTAAGAGCGCACGGATTTGCTCTCTTCGTTGTCACCAACCAGCCCGATGTCGCGCGCGGCACCCAGACCCGCGATGCCATTGAGGCCATCCATCGGACGCTCGCGTCCTCTCTGGCACTCGACGGTATTTTCGTCTGTTATCATGACGATAGCGATGATTGTGCTTGCCGCAAACCCAATCCAGGCTTGCTCTTGGAGGCCCAGCGCAAGCACAACATCGATCTCTCTCGCAGTTTTGTGGTGGGAGATCGCTGGCGCGACATTGATGCCGGCCACAATGCAGGTTGCAAAACGGTTTTGATCGATTACGGCTATCGCGAGCGAAAGCCGGCGCATCCACCGGAAGCCACCGTGCGATCGTTGCGCGAAGCCGCCGACTGGATTCTTAGCTCCAGTTTGAAGGAGTCTCACAATAAAGATGAAGTCCGTGTCTGAGTTGAAGGTTCAGGTGTTTGCCGACGGAGCCGACAAGGCCAGCATGCTCGAGCTCTACCGGCAACCCTACATCAAGGGTTTCACCACGAATCCGACTCTGATGCGGAAGGCGGGCGTCACTGACTATGAGCGCTTCGCGCGTGAAATTCTCCAGCAGATTCCCGACCGTCCCATTTCCTTCGAGGTCTTTGCGGACGACGAACCTGAGATGGAGCGGCAAGCCCGCAAGATCGCCCGCTGGGCGCGCAATGTGTACGTAAAAATTCCGGTTACAAATACTCGCCGCGAGCCGATGTATGACCTGATCCGCCGGCTGAGCGCGGACGGCATTCAAGTGAATGCGACCGCAGTGCTCGCGCTCGATCAGGTGCGCCACATCGCGCAAGCCCTACTGGGTGGTGCCCCGTCTTACATCTCTGTTTTTGCCGGACGAGTTGCAGATACCGGCCGCGATCCCGTTCCTCTCATGAAATCCGCGATCGAGTTGATGGCGCCTGAGCCCAATACCCAACTGGTCTGGGCCAGTCCGCGCGAACTTCTCAACATCTTCCAGGCCGATGAAATCGGGTGCCACATTATTACGGTGACCTCCGATGTGCTCAAGAAGGTCAGCCTGATCGGCAAGGATTTACACGACTACTCATTGGAGACTGTGCGGATGTTCCATGACGACGCTGCCCGCTCCGGATATGCGCTGGAACCGTCCCCCGACATCGCCTATTCGTTGTGATCGCTGAACCGCTTCTGGCAGGGCGATCCAAACTACCAGCTATTCGAGGCTTAGTTTCATCTCGCCGCTTTTGCTGAAAACGACGCGCAGCATCTTTTCTGTTCCGCTGGCAAACTCTCCGTCGATTGTCGCCGACCGCTCGGAGGGATCGGCGTCAGCGGTAACCTGCACTCGCAGGAGATGTTTCCCGGGCGGAATCTGCATGGCATGGAACTCGTGGCCCTGCACCTTGTGGAACACGACCAGGTGCTTCTTGTCCGCTCCCTCCAGCAGGTGGGTATAAGTCAGTCGATCATCCACCCAGATGGACAAATGGGCCTCCGCGAACTTGTGTTCGACCTCAATGTCCAGCATCGCGGGAGAAGCTGGATGCACCGGAGAAGCTGGAGAAATTGGAGAAACGGAGGGATGATCTGCTGGTGGGACCGCACGCGCCACTTTCACCTGAGCAGCAGAGCCACCTGCGGCCGCACGGCGTGTGAGCTTTTTCACCACAGGCGCCGGCGCTGGGGCGGCCGGGGTGGCCGCGGCTGCCCGCGGCTCGATGACCGCGTTCGCTTCCTTGCCCGAGGCAGCTTGGGCTTCCAGCGGCAGCGACTCGGTCGCCGTGTACCGTGTGGCAACTTTCTCCGGCCAAATCAAGGGGCGCAGCTGAAGCCCAAAGACGATAAGTCCAAGCAGGAGCATTGCACCGGCAAAAGACTTCTGGCGCATTTTGTTTAGCAAATTCTCCAGTGCATCGCGGCTCAGAGCTAACGCAGGGCGGTTTCCTATAGGAGCTTTGGATGTGACCGCGCGCTGCCCCGTGGCCCAAGCTTTGGCTCTCAGGCTGGCCGTTTGCACCGCGTCGGACCCGGCAAACGAACCCGGTTGCTTCGTCTTGCTCCACGGCTCTCGTCCTTCACGCAGCTCCTGAATATCCAGCACCATCTCCATGCCGCGTTGGTAACGCTGGGCCGGATCTTTCGCCATGGCTCGCGCAATAATGTAATCCAGTCCCGGGGGCAACTCAGTGTCGAGAATGCTTGCCGGCACCGGGTCCCGGTTGACCACCTTGAATGAAACCGTAAGAGCGCTGTTTCCCTGAAATGGCCTGTAGCCCGTCAGCACCGTGTACAGGATCACACCCAGTGAAAACAGATCCGAACGCCCATCCACCTCTTCGCCGCTTAGCTGTTCCGGCGACATGTAGGCCGGTGTGCCCAGCGCACGCCCTGCCAGCGTCAGGTTGGCAAGATTCAGCTTGGCGATTCCGAAGTCGGCGATTTTTGCATGGCCCTCTTCCGTGATCAAGATGTTCGCGGGCTTCAGATCGCGGTGAACCACTCCCTGACTGTGCGCACAATCCAGCGCTTCCGCCAGCTCCAGCGTTAACTGCAGAGCCCTCTCCAGCGGTAAAGTATGGTTTTCCCCCGACAGCAGCTTTTCCAGTGAGGGCCCGCTGACATACTCCATCACGATGTATGGGGCACGCGTCTCCGGCTCTTCGCCCACATCGAAAATGGTTACTATTCCGGGGTGTGAAAGACGGCCTGCCGCCTCCGCTTCCCGGACGAAGCGCTCCCGGTATTCAAGCTCGTCTTCCGGCGATTGCCCGCCTAAAGCAACAGTCTTTACTGCGACTACGCGGTTGATCTTGGGATCGCGGGCCTTGTAAACCACGCCCATCGCTCCCCGGCCCAGTTCGGCGAGGATCTCGTAGCGACCAAACCGTTCGTTGCCCCTGTGATCGTCCATGAGTGCCACCGGTAAGCCCCGCGTGCGCGCGCTACTTTCATGCACACACCTTCCTCGCGGCCGAGCGAGCGGGCCTTGCCGCCGGTATATTGTCCACTCAATCGTTAGGCGGCAATAGGTTACTGAGGTAATTCTCAACCACGAGGGATGGAGCGGGCGCTCAATCTCAGCGCCGATTTGGCGAAGATTGAACCTTGCGCCCTCACCCTGGATATCTTCCCGTAATGTAGCCTTCCAGATCCTGAATGTGTTGGGCCTGGCCGGAGATGATCCACTTCACTAGATCCCCCAGCGAGACCACGCCCACCACGGTGTCGTTCTCTCCCATTACCGGCAGGTGGCGAAAATGGTGCTTGGTCATGATGGACATGCAGTCGTCCACGGTGTGCCGCGGAGTTATGAAGACGACAGGCGAGGTCATGATTTCGCGGACTAAAGTATCTTTCGAAGAGTGGCCTTTCAGGATCACTTTGCGCGCATAGTCACGCTCTGACAGGATACCCACCAATTTGCCGTCGGAAATTACCAGCAACGCTCCCACGCCTTCTACCGCCATCTTCTCAATTGCCTCGTAAACGGACTGCTCGGGCCTTGCGGAGAGAACCCTGCTGTTCTCCTTGCTCTTCATCACCATCGCAATCGTATCCGTAAGTTTCATGAGGGGCCCTCCAGCCGCAAGATTATACGCCTGACCATTCTCCATCCAAGTGCGTGGCGCTGGCGCGAGCAGGAAAGATGACATTCCCATGTTATTCGTTGGAAGGAAAACGTTTCACCTTTCCGGAATTCCAGCAGGCTGGGCTGGTACCTGTGGCTTAGTCTGTCACGTTTCCCGAACTCCTGGTCGAAGATTGCGTTTTTGCGCTCACTCCTGTCTATAATGGCCCGGGCATATCGCGGCCTCGGTCCTTCCGGCAGGAATTGAGCTCCAGCTTGCCATCGCTGATCGCCTCCGCGCTGCTGGTGAGGTTGCGAAGAAGTGTCTGTAGACTGCATGAATGTGAAACCCGGAGTGGAAGTGGCGGGCCTGAGCGACGTGGGCTGCCAGCGAGAAAACAACGAGGACTCCTACCTCTATTGGGAGCCCGGCGGCGAGGAGGAATTCCAGCGTAAGGGACGGCTCGCAGTCATTGCTGACGGCATGGGCGGACACGAGGGCGGCCAGGAAGCCAGCCGCATGGCGGTTGACACGGTTCGCGAAGTCTACGATCACGCCTTCCGCGACGATCCCCAGTCCGCTCTGGTCGAGTCCTTTGCCGCGGCTCACGCCCGCATCCAGGATTTTGCCGAGCAGCATCCTCTCTTCCATGGCATGGGGACCACCTGCACCGCCTTGGTTGTTCGCGGCCATCAGCTCTACTTTGCTCACGTCGGAGACAGCCGCCTTTACCTGGTGCGCAGTGCGCGCATCTTGCGTCTGACTCGCGATCACTCCTACGTAGGCCGTCTGGTCGAAAGTGGCATCGTCCGCGCCCAGGACGCCGAGAAACATCCGCAACGCCACATCCTGACCGCCGCTTTAGGAGCGGGAAGAGACGTGGCCGTCGACGGCGCACAACAAGGCGTAGCCTTGCAGGACGGAGACAATCTCCTGCTTTGTACCGACGGCCTTTGGAGCGTCGTGACCGAAGAAGAACTCGAGACAGCAGTGAGCGGCAACGCTCCCGCGGAATGCTGTGCCACTCTGGTGAAGCTGGCTCGGCAACGCGGCGGCCCGGACAACATCACATTGCAAGTTTTGCGCGTCGGAGGCGAGTCGCAAAGCTAGTAAGCTGATGGACACAGCTGCGGCACGGCTTCAGTGCGTGCCGCTAGGACGCCGAAAAGACGTCGGCTGTAGCCTCTGAGGGACGACTATGAACTCCAGACGGAATTTCCTCAAACAAATCTCCCTGGGTGCAATTGCCGCAGGCGCTACTCCCTCCATCTTGTCCTGGGCTTTCCCCCAGCAACAAGCCGTGGACTTTCCCGGCGAAGATGGCATGATCATTCGCTCTTTCCGCTTCGTCGATCTCGAAACGCCAGTCGAATATTTCAGCACGTGGCTCACTCCAATCCCGCACTTCTTCGTGCGCAACCATATGCACGAACCAAGCGAACTCGATCCCAGCGACTGGCGCCTCTCCCTCGGCGGCGAGGTAGACAAGCCGCTCACCCTGAGCCTCGCCGAGCTTGCCAAACTGGAGGCGCACTCCGTCGTCAACACGCTTGAATGCGCCGGCAATGGCCGCAGTCTGCATCGTCCCCAAGTCCCCGGCGTTCAGTGGGGGAAAGGCGCGGTGAGCACTGCGCGATTTTCCGGTGCGCGCCTGCGCGATGTGCTCCAGCGCGCCGGAGTGAAGACAACCGGCAAGCACGTCATGTTCCGCGGCCTCGACGAAGTTCCCGGCAAGGTTCCTCCCTTCATTCGCAGCATCCCCATCGAGAAGGCGGTCGATGCCGACACGCTCATCGCCACCCACATGAACGGATCTCCGCTAACCAAACATCACGGTTTCCCGGCCCGCGCTCTAGTCCCCGGCTGGATTGGCGCTGCTTCCTGCAAGTGGCTCACAGAAATCAAAGTGCTCGAAACAGAATTCGCCGGCAATTTCATGAGTCCCGCCTACCGCTTTCCCAATCAGCCCGGACCACGCGGGGAAGCCGTCAAGCCGGAAGATACGCACCCACTCACCGCACTCAGCGTGAAGTCGGTGATCGCTGCCCCGAACGACGGCTCCAGCGTCAAGGCCGGAAAAATCGTTGTGCACGGCGCAGCCTGGGCTGGAGAGGCCGATATCACGAAAGTAGAAATCTCCACGGACGGTGGCGCAACCTGGAATCCTGCTCAACTGGGTCACGAACAATCCCACTACGCCTGGCGTCTGTGGAGTTACGACTGGAAGGCCGCCAAGGGCGGCGACTACTCCATCCTGTCACGCGCCACAGACAGTCAAGGCCGCACTCAGCCCTCCACCGCAGTCTGGAATCCCAGCGGCTACCTCTACAACGCCATCGATCAGGTGAAAATCCATGTCGCCTAATAGTTTGAAGTCGCGCACGAATGTGGAAGCGCGCAGTACGGAAGGGCGCACCGCCGACGCTCGCAGCCACGTGGAAGAGCGGCGCTTCAGCGCCGCGTCAAGCGGCATGGATGATGCGGGCTTCAGCCCCCGTGGTCGCATTTTGCGTCAGACCGTTGCCACCATCGTCCTGCTCACGCTTGCGTTTGTCTCAGCGCGAGCTCAGAAACCCGCAAGCGCAAGCGTCACCGCCGAGCTACCCGCCGGTCCCATGCAAGCGAAGGCCACCACCGCCTGCCTGGAATGTCACGAGGCCCGCATCATTCTCCAGCAGCGCCTGAGCAAAGCCACGTGGACCAAAGAAGTAGACAAGATGGTGAAATGGGGAGCAGTGGTCGACGCCGCCGACCGCGACGCCCTCATAGATTATCTAAGCAACAACTTCAGCCCTGACAAACCCGCCTACGACCCGCAGCGCACGTCAGGTTCCGGGAAGATGTCGAAATAGAAACTCCTCCAATGCCTGACAAAGCGCTTTCGCTCTTGGAACTGTCGGCTGGGGAAGGATCGGGAAGGGCCCGACTTCAGTTTCTAGCCTGCCCTGAGCAAGCGTAAGCGCGCCGAAGGGTGCCGCTACGGGCCATAACGAGCCTGGCTTTAGCCTCTGAGGTACGCCCTCAGCGGCGCATTCACGAGACGGCTTCCCGAGAAAAAAGCAAAGCGCTGCCGACCCAATGTCCAGAACAGACACTACGGCAGCGCTGCCACTACTGAGCCCAAATACATGAACGAAGTATAGGAATGCCGCTGCACTACTTCTAGTGCATTGTAGGGTACCAGGAAGCAAATAGCTTTGTAGCAAGCACCTCAGCTTCGCTCACTGCAGCTTAGAGCGCGCGATTGTACGTACATTATCGCCAATTTTCCCGGAACATTCCGGCCGTTTGTCCCCATTTGGAGCCTCCCCTCCGACCGTCACTAACTACCCTGGATTGTTTGGATTGCGGGCGTTATACATACAATTTAGTCCGCACAGAATTGCACCGATGAATGCTAAAACTGGAACATTCAGCACGAATGTTCCAACTGGAACACTTAGGCTTTCCCCTGCGTGTCCCCCGTGCCCTCTGTGGTTAAGTTTTTTTCCGGCCGCAAAAGCGGGAACAGAATCACGTCGCGGATGGTGTGCGAATCGGTCAGCAGCATGCACAGCCGGTCAACTCCCACGCCCACGCCGCCAGCAGGAGGCATCCCGTACGACAGCGCCCGGATGTAGTCTTCATCCATCTGGTGCGCCTCGAGGTCGCCACGCTCGCGCTCCTTCAACTGCGCCTCAAACCTCCGCCGCTGATCTTCCGGGTCGTTGAGCTCGCTGAACCCGTTCGAGATCTCCATCTGCCCCGCAAAGATTTCCCACCGCTCCGTCCACTCCGGCTCATCCGGCTTCTGCTTCGACAGCGGCGACACCGCGGTAGGGAACTCATAGATGATGGTCGGCTGCGTCAGGTGCTCCTCGGCGACTGCTTCAAACAAACTTGCAATCGTCTTGCCCACCGACTCATTCGGATCGTAGGCCATGTGTGCGTGCGCCTGGTTGAACCTTTCTACAAGCTTCTTGACGTCATCGTGAGAAGCGAAGTCGCTCATCGCAGGCTTCGCGCCGGCCGCTTCCGGCCAGTAGTGAATGATGGCCTCGCGCATCGTCAGGCGCTGCCAGTTCGCCCAATCGATCTCCTGGTCGCCCCATTTCGTTTTCGTTCCGCCGGTCACGTCCTTCGCGGCCTGCGTGATTAGTTCCTGGGTGAGGTCCATCACGCCCTGATAGTCGGTGTAGGCCTGATAGAACTCCAGCATGGTGAACTCAGGATTCCAGCGCCAGCCCAGGCCTTCGTTGCGGAAGTTGCGGTTGATTTCATACACGCGGTCGAGTCCGCCCACCACCAGCCGCTTCAAGTAAAGTTCGGGCGCGATGCGCAGGTACAAATCCATGTCGAGCGTGTTGTGGTGCGTGACAAACGGACGCGCCACCGCGCCGCCGGCGATGGGCTGCATCATCGGAGTTTCGACTTCGACAAAGCCGTGCGCCTCCATCGTGCGTCGCAGCGATTGCACCAGCTTGCTGCGCTTCAGAAAAACTTCCCGCACGTCGGGATTCATTACCAGATCGACGTAACGCTGCCGGTAGCGCAACTCGACGTCGGTGAGGCCGTGAAACTTTTCCGGCAGAGGCAGCAGGTCCTTGCTGAGGAACGTGATCTCTTCCACGTGGACAGTCAGTTCGCCGGTGCGCGTGCGGAATAAGTATCCGCTGACGCCTATGTGGTCGCCGAGATCGAGCAGCTTGTACAAGTCAAAGCCCTGGTCGCCGACCGCGTCTTTCTTAACGTAAATCTGGAGCCGCTTTCCATCCTGCTGCAGATGGCAGAAGCCAGCCTTGCCCATGAGGCGGATCGCCATGATGCGTCCGGCCACGCGCACGTTGACACGCGGAGTTTCCAGTTGCTCGGCAGTCTTGTCGGAGTAGTCCGCCAGAATCTGCGGGATGGTGTGGGTGAACTCGTACTTGCTGCGGTACGCGGTCTGGCCAAGGGCCTCGATCTGTTTCAGCTTGTGGCGCCGCAGTTCGTAAATGCTGTCGTCGAATGCCAAGAGAATCCTTTGACAGGGAATTGCGCCTACTCGCGCAGAGAAACGATGAAACGTTGAAACGCGATTATAAACAACCTGCGCCGGGACGTGTGCCTTCGTTCGCCGGATCAAAGCACTTGCGTGTACCTGTATATCATGGTACATTGGTACACATGACGGATGATCCGAAACTGCTGGTGGAGCGCGTGCAAACCGGGGTGCGGATGGAGAAGCGCCTGCTCAAAGTGCTGAAGGCCTTTGCCGAGTACCACGATATGACCCTCGGCGATCTGCTGGAGGGCATTGTGCTTCACGCTTTCGACGGGAAGACGCCGTTCAGCGCCGCTTCGCTCGAGCGCATTCAGGAGTTGAAGCGGTTTTACGATTTTGATCTTAATTCGAGCGCCAGTCACAGGCTGAAGGAGATCAAGGCGCGGCCGGGGCGGAAGCGAAGTGCCGACAAATAGGGTCATTCCTCAGGGGCTAAAGCCCGCGCCATTTGGGATGGTTGGCGGCACCCTTCGGCGCGCTTACGCTTGCTCAGGGCAGGCTAGAAACTGAAGCCGTGCCCTTCCCGAACCCTTAGCTTCCAGAAAGTGAGTGTCCTATGACCGAGCGTCGAATGAAATGCGCCCTGACGGGATTGCAATGGACTCTGGGACTCGTAATTCTCATCGAAGCCGCTTTATTCTTGATGCCCAGCGCCCGCCACGACTTCGCCGGAACCCACATGCCCGATATTCTGCGGCAAGTTCTGGGATGGGGCGAGATCATCGGCGCCGTCCTCTTGCTGATTCCGCGAACCGCAGTCCGCGGCGCGTGGGTGCTTGCGGGAATTTTCGTGCTGGCGATCATCGTCCACATGCTGCACGGGATGTTCAACGTTGGGAGTCTGGCCGTCTACACTGCGGCGGCGTGCGCCGTGGCGATTGGCAAGGGAGCATAGGACTTGGCTGGTTTTGTTGACATTTCACGGTGAACGGCATGCCGTCGCCGTTGGCGAGAGCTGTCTTGCTGTCGGAGCGGCGGCGCTACGAGGATTCCATGAGCAATGAAGAACTCATCCGCTGCTTCGAGAATGACGCTGTTCCCGAAGACTCTTTCCATCACTCCGACCACGTCCGGCTGGCGTTCGCTTATCTGTGCGAGTATCCGTTTTTGCAAGCACTGGAGAAGTTTGCCAACGCGCTGAAGCGATTTGCCGCCGCCCGCGGCAAGCCGCAGCTCTACAACGAAACCATCACCTGTGCATATTTTTTTCTCATCCAGGAGCGGATGGCAAGTTGCCAATTCGCAACGTGGGTGGATTTCGCGCAACGCAATCCCGATCTGCTGGTTTGGAAAGGTGGCATCCTGACCCGCTACTATCGGGATGCCACGTTGAAATCGGATCTCGCCAGGAACATATTCGTGCTTCCCGACAAATGCCTTGAGGCAACGGTCACGGGGTAACCCTGAAATTCTTATTGCTGGTCAGCGTTCCGGACGATGTGGTCACAGTCACTGGCCCGGTGGCAGCACCGGCGGGAACCACGGCCGTCATGTAAGTATCGCTCACCACGGAAAAGCTGGCGGGAACTCCGTTGAAGGTAACGGCGGTTGTGCCCGTAAGCCCCTGCCCGAGAATCTGAGCGATTGCCCCGACCTTTCCTTGCGAGCGCACGAAGGTGACGAACGGGCCGAGGCCCATATCGAATACATAGACATACCCGTCACTGTGGGTGCCGTCTAGCTGGGAGGTTCCATAGAAGAGGCCATTTGTATCCTGCATCAGGCCCGAGATGAAGAAACCGCTCCCCAGGGTATACAGCACGGTGTACCCACCGCCGGCCAGGTTCCAGCTATAGATCACAGGGACTGTATAAGTGACACCGTAGAGGTTGCCGTCGCTGCCCTGAACGAGGCCGGCGTCAGCGTTTGAGCCATCGCCGGGAGTCACTCCAAAGTCATGCAGAACGTTCAGTCCGAAGACGCTGGTCAGCTGGTACAACGTTCCTCGGTTGTTAAATCCGCCATTTTGTGTAGTGCCGTAAAAGTTGCCATCGGAGGCTTGCGTGGGTGTGGCAACGGGATAAGCTCCTCCCTTTTGGCAGCTGAAGGTATGGGTTTGTTTCAGCACTCCCGAGGTAGTAAGCTTCACGATGGTTCCGCAACCGGCGGAGCCGCCGCCATTGGCGGCCGCGTACAGCAGACCATCGGTTCCCTGGGTCAGACCCAGACCGCCGACCCCGCTGGTCGGCTGGTCGAACGTGTAGATGACGCTGTATACACCGCTGCTGGTGAGTCTGTAGATGGTGGCGTTACTCGAGTTAGGCGTACCGGAGGTGGCGCCGTAGAAGTTGCCATCGCCGGCCTGGATGGGCGGTCCGTATGGATATTCTCCGTCACTACCGCCGGCGAATTGGTGCAGCACTACGTAGGTTCCCGACGGATTGATCTTGTAAAGAACGCCAACGTTGGCGCTGCCTCCAAAGACCGTTGTGCCGTAATAGTAGCCGTCGGTGGCCAGGGTGAGGCCAGCTCCCGGACTGCTGCCGTTCGTGCCATCAAAACTGTGCACGACAAAGCTGTTCTGGGTCGTCAAATTGATGCGAATCACCGCGCCCAAACCGTTGGCGCCGCCGCCATAAGTGGTGCCGTAGAGCCGTCCATCGCGGCCTTGCACGAGAGTGACATAGTCGGGGCCTGAGCCATTGGCACCGTTGAAGCTCACAAGGATGTTAAAGGTCTGCGCGGAGAGCAGCGAAACTGACGCGAGTAGGAACACAGTAACGAATCTGGAGAAACGCATGGCAACACCTCGATTCTTTTTGGTTTGGTGGCCGATGTCATGAAGAATGCCGCCAACAACTGTGACTGGGACGCTCTTCAATGCGTGCGGGGGAGGAGAGGCCAGCAAATATAGATGGACCGTCCGAAGGGTGTCAAGATGCAGAATTTTGCAACTCTGCGTTGTCGCAGGCACATAGCATCTGATCTTGAAATTGCACGCCATCGGCGTCTATATTGGTTCCTTAATCAGTTTGCCCGTCGGATAAGACGCAACACTCTATGCCGCAAAACTACGTTCCCATTTTCATCTTCATGGCAGTGATTGGCGTGCTGCTTCCGGTCACGCTGCTGGCGGCCAAGCTGGTCCGCCCGGACAATCCAAGCAAGGCCAAGCTGATGCCTTATGAGTGCGGCATCGACCCCATCGACAATGCGCGCGGGCGTTACACCGTTCGCTACTACATCATCGCGATCCTTTTTGTAGTGTTCGATGTGGAAACCATCTTTCTGTTTCCGTGGGCGGTGAAGTTCAAGTACCTCGGCGTCTTTGGTTTTGTGGAGATCCTGATCTTTCTGGTCATCCTGATCGCGGGCTATATCTGGGTTTGGAAAAAGGGCGCGCTGGAATGGGTGTAACGCCGCCCACGCCCGCGGCCGAGCCGTCGGTCGAAACGTTTAAAGCCAGCCGCTGGACCACGGGCAATTTTCTGTTCCCGACCACACTCGTCGTGAGCCCGCTGCGCGTGAGCCGTGTGAAGTCGCGGTGGTTTGGCAGCAACGAAGAGAGCATCGCCATATCGAAGATTGCCTCGGTACATATCTCGACTGGAGTGATGTGGTCCGAGATTCGGATCGAATCCACCGGCGGGACCGACCCCATTGCCAGCCACGGCCATCGTAAAGCTGACGCACAACGCATCCGCGACCTAATCGAAACCTACCAGGCGCAAGCGCGCTCATAGTTCGACTGCGGCGTTCACAATAAATTCACCTTCCATTAACCGCACCGTAGCAATCAGCGTGTTTACTCCATTCTTGTTGATAGATCCCCCTTCAAAGGAGTACTCGTGTGAGCAAACGCAGCCTCGTTTTGACATTGTGTCTTTCGCTTTTCACCTCCCTTCTTACTTTCGCGTCGGGCAGTAACAGGAAAAAGTCCGACAAAGTCGTGCAACATGTACTGTTGGTCAGCGTCGACGGCCTGCATGCCCTCGACGTCACGCGATACATTACATCGCATCCGCAATCCGCGCTGGCGGAGCTTTCCAGCCACGGCACCATGTATACCGACGCCAACACACCGCAAAATTCCGATTCCTTTCCCGGCCTTTTGGCTCTGGTGACCGGCGGCTCACCGCTCACCTCCGGATTGTTTTACGACGTCAGCTACGACCGCACCATCTTCGATCCCACCAACACGACTTGCACGGGCGGCGCGGGCAACATGATGGTTTTCGATGAGAGCATCGACAAATACGACTCGCACAACGTTTCGCTCAACGTGATCGATCCCACAAAACTGCCGCGTCATATCGACGCGCACGGCAACTGCGTGGCTCTGTGGCCGCACAGCGCGCTGCGGACCAACACCATCTTCGAAGTGGTCAAAGCGGCGGGCGGGCATACCGCCTGGGAAGACAAGCATCCGGCTTACGATCTGGTGAACGGGCCTACGGGTACCGGCGTCGACGATCTATATACGCCCGAAGTCACCAACGTGGGCGGACTCGATAACACGCATAGCGTGGTTTGCACTGTCGCAAACGACCGGCTGAAGGTGCAGGGCATCATCAATGAAATTCACGGCCTTACGCACGATGGCAAGCCGGGGCCTGGCGTCCCGGAAGTTTTCGGCATGAACTTTCAGGGCGTGAGCGTAGGACAGAAGCTGGTCACCGATAACTACGACGGCAGCTGCACGATCGACAACGGAGCTTTGAACGGACAGCCCGGCGGTTATCAGGATGGCTCCGGCACTCCGACTCGCGTTCTGGCTTACGCACTCGATCAGACGGATGCAGCCCTGGCCGCGATGATTCAATCGCTAAAGGATCAGAACATTTACGACTCAACTTTGTTCATTGTTACCGCCAAGCATGGACAGTCGCCCATCAATCCGTTGCTGGCGAACAAGCCAGGTCACTTCGCGTATGTAGTGGCTGCCCTTCCCGATGGCAAGACGAACCAATATGCGATCGCGATCACTAACGCTAATGCCTGCGCCACCGGGCCCTGTGGGTTTGTGAATGATGACGATATCGCGCTGATTTGGCTTGCCGACCAGACTCTTGATAGCGGGGCTAGAGCCTATCTCAACACCAACGCCAAAGCTTTATTCATCGACGAGGTGCTGGGTGGCGATGAACTGAAACTCAGGTTCAATGATCCGCTGAAGGACAGCCGGACGCCTGACATCATCGTGCGGCCGAATTATGGCACGATCTATACCGCTTCGACCGCGAAGAACATGGAGCACGGCGGCTTCAACTACAGCGACACGAATGTTGGCTTGATCGTTTCGAACCCCAGCATGGCATCGAAGGTGATCAAGAGCCCGGTCGCAACCTCGCAGGTTGCTCCGACCATCTTGCAGGAGTTGGGGATCGACAGTCAGCTGTTGAAGTCAGTTCAGGCGGAGAAGACCCAGCCACTGCCCGGCCTTGGACTCGATGGTACGGAATAACTGATCAGAAAAAAGCGGGCGTGACTCTTTGTTCGACTGCTGGACAGACGGGCTGCTGGAATGCAGCCCGTCTTGCCGCGTCTGGGGCCGGATTCCGTTTCGAGCGCGATGAACGGGCATTTTCTCAAGAGCGACGGATTTGCATTGTCAAAACCGTCCGTCAACGTTGACACGGTATCTTCAAGCTGATAAAAGTTAACGTTCTCTTCGTTTCCTCCGAGCCGGAGGTTTGCGCGTTCCGAGCTATGCCGGACGACCCTAAATCGCCCTCTTCTCCCCCGCCGGAAGGCGAGCCGAAGCCGTCCGCGGATAAACCCGCCGTTCCCGGCGAGGTGAAAGCTACGGCACCGAGTTCCGTTCAGGCGGACGTCAAGACTCCTGCTGAAGGTTCTACTCCACCTCCCGCGGCGGCAGTTCCTGCGAAACCCGCAGCCGCGCCTGCGACACCTGCTGCTGCGAAGCCCGCCGCGCCCGCCAAACCACCTGCGCCCGCGCCGGTTCCGTGGGATTCGCCCATGGTCGCCAAGCTCAAGGGCAATTACGGTTCCGGCATTGAGCCGCTGACTTACGCCGGGCAGAACTACATGGTGGTGGATCGATCGCTGATTCCTGAGATTCTTCAGGTTCTGCGTAACGAAGAGGAGTTCGACTATTGCGTCGACATCACCGCGGTGCACTATCCCGCGCGCGAAAAACAATTCGACGTTGTGTGGGTGCTGTATTCCCACGCGCGCAATGAACGCATCCGCGTGAAAACGCAAATCGCGGATGGCGCGAGCTTGCCCAGTTCCGTCCCAATCTGGACGGGAGCCAACTGGCTGGAGCGCGAAGTCTTCGACATGTTCGGCATCAAGTTTGATGGACATCCCGACATGAAGCGCATTCTGCTGCCTGACGGCTGGAAGGGACATCCGCTGCGCAAGGATTATGGGATCTTGCAGCAGGATAACGAGTGGGTGCAGATTAACCTGGGAATCGAAAGCGGCCAGTGAAAAGCGCCAGTAACGACAAATGACGGAACAAAACAGTTCGCTCTCGCATCTCGATCTGGAAACTCCAGAGAAGCCGTTTCTTGATGCCAACGAGCTTGTCATCAACATGGGCCCGCAGCATCCGGCGACGCACGGCGTGCTGCGCGTGATTCTGCGGCTCGATGGCGAAAAGGTTTTGGGCCTCGAGTGCGTGATCGGCTACCTGCACCGTGGCGTCGAGAAGATTGGCGAACATCGAACTTATACGATGTTCAATCCGTACGTGGACCGCATGGATTACGTGGCCGCGGTCTCGAATGGGCTGGGCTACTGCGAGACGGTGGAGAAGCTGCTCAACGTGGAAGCGCCGCCGCGCGCCCAGCATGTTCGCGTCATCCTGACGGAACTGAACCGCATTGCCAGCCACCAGCTCTGGTTGGGCACGCACGCGCTCGATATCGGCGCCATCACGCCGCTTTTCTACACCTTCCGCGATCGCGAAGAGATTCTGAAGATCTACGAGAAGTATTGCGGGGCGCGGCTTACGACGCACGCGTTCCGCATCGGGGGGCTTCAGTACGAAACGTACAGCGGATTCGAGAAGGAAGTGAAAAACTTCCTTGCTTTCTTCCGGCCGAAGATCGACGAGTACGAAGAACTGCTTACCACCAACCGCATCTGGGTGGAGCGTACCAAGAATGTAGGAATTATCTCCGCGAAGGATTGCATCGCGTTCGGCGTGACTGGGCCTGTGCTGCGAGCGAGCGGCGTGAAGTGGGATCTGCGCAAGGCGCAGCCTTACGCCAACTACAAAAACTTCGACTTCGACATTCCGATTGGAGAAAACGGCGACACCTACGACCGGTATTTGGTGCGCATGGCTGAGATGCGGCAGTCGGTGCGGATCGTCGAGCAGGCGGTCGGCGCGCTTCCCGAAGGTCCCATCATGGCGAAGGTTCCGAAGGTGATGAAGCCGCCGGCGGGCGAGGTTTACCACTCCATCGAAGCGCCCAAAGGCGAGCTGGGTTACTTCATTGTCAGTGATGGTTCCACACAGCCCTACCGCGTGCGTGTGCGTCCGCCGTCATTCGTGAACTTGCAGGCGCTTGATGTGATGTGCCGCGGTCAGCTGGTGGCAGACGTGATCGCCGTGATCGGCACACTCGACATCGTGCTCGGCGAGGTGGACCGCTGATGCACGAGATCCTGCAATACATTTCGTCGTACCTCACCAGCGATAAGACGCCTGGCGTGGCGGGGAACATGTTCTGGGCTTTCGTTTACATCATGCTGGTGTTTCTGGGGCTCTCCGTCGCCGTGATTGCGATGAACTGGCTGGAGCGCAAAATTCTCGCGCACATGCAGGTGCGGCTAGGGCCCATGCGCGTGGGTCCGCACGGCTTGCTGCAGCCTATCGCTGACGCCATCAAGTTGCTGCTGAAAGAAGACATCATGCCCGCCGAGGCTGATGGATTTGTTTTCTGGATGGCTCCGCTGATCGTGGTGCTGGCGGCGTTCACAGTTTTTGTCGTCGTGCCATTTGGGCCAACGCACGCCATCACCGACATGAACATTGGGATTCTTTTCATGCTCGGCGTGTCGTCGCTGAGCGTGCTGGGGATTGTGATGGCGGGCTGGGCCTCGAACTCGCACTATCCGCTGATCGGCGCGCTGCGCTCGAGTGCACAGATGGTGTCGTATGAAGTTGCGATGGGGCTGGCGGTGGTGTCGGCGATTCTGATGACGAGTCTGAATTCCGAGGGAACCGGAACTCTCAGCATGATCGGCATCGTTCAGGCGCAGATGGCGCAGGGGGAATGGTTCATCTTCAAGTTCTTTCCGCTCGGGCTCGTCGCCTTTTTCATTTTCGCCGTCGCCATGGTTGCTGAAACCAACCGCGCACCCTTCGATCTAGCCGAGGCCGAATCGGAGCTGACCGCCGGTTTCCACACGGAGTACAGCGGCTTCCGCTGGTCTTTATTCTTTTTGGCCGAATACTCCGCGATGATTGCAGTCTCATCCATCGCGGTGACGCTCTGGCTCGGGGGATGGCTGCGGCCGTTTCCGAATTGGCTGAGCGGCTCGCCTTCGGACCAAATTTTCTCCTTCTTCCCAGGCGTTACCTTTCTTTTTTTCGCCGCGATCTGTTTCTTCAATACGGTGCGGATGCCCAAGCATCCTTTGTTCCGGATTCAGACTATCGGGCTCGCGGGATTCGGCGTGGTGCTGGGGTTGATCGGCTTGGTTATGTTCTATCCTCCGGTCAGCGTGCGTGTGCAGGATATTTTCTGGTTCTCGGCGAAAGTTGCCGGGTTTATGTACCTCTATATCTGGTATCGTGGCACGTTCCCGCGTTATCGCTTTGATCAGCTCATGCAGATGGGATGGAAAGTTCTGCTGCCAATGGGACTGGGCGTTCTGATTCTCACGGCTGGTGTAGCGTTGCTCCAAGAAAAGATATGGCACCTGTAGCCACACCATTTTTCTTTTACCTGTTCGCCGCGGTCATGCTGATCGGCGGCATCGCGGTGATCACGCGCAAGAATCCGGTGCATTCGGCGCTGGCCCTGATCATTACGCTGCTGGCGCAGGCGTCTCTTTATCTGATGCTCTATGCGCCGTTCGTCGCTGGCGTGCAGATCATCCTTTACGCGGGCGGCATCATGGTGCTGTTTCTGTTCGTGATCATGCTGGTCAGCATCGATCGCTCCATCAGAGAGCGGCAGTTCAACAGTCAGTGGATCGTGGGGATCATTGCAGCAACGGCGCTGGGCGGATTATTTATCGCGGTATATGCGAAAGGAAGCAGCATTTTTCCGCAGCACGTGCTGCCGGCCGTAGAAAACGACAACACGCAAAAAATAGCCACCATGTTGTACGGACAATACATGTTCGCCTTCGAGATCGCCTCGCTCCTGCTGCTGGTGGCGATCATCGGAGCGGTGGTGATGGCGAAGAAGAGGATCTGATTCGTAGAGACGCAGCTTGCTACGTCTTTGCATCCGATATGGAATCAATGCTGCACATCACGACGCTGCACTACCTGGTCCTGGGCGCAGCCCTTTTTCTGCTCGGTGTCATCGGCGTCCTCACCCGCCGCAACGTGGTCATCGTCCTGATGTCAATCGAACTAATTCTGAACGCCGTGAACCTGAACCTGGTGGCCTTCTCCCGCATGTGGGGAGGATTGCACGGCCAGGTCTTTGCCATCTTTGTAATCACCGATGCCGCTGCTGAAGCCGCGGTTGGACTCGGAATCCTGATCGCCTTCTTCCGTAACAAGGAGACGGTGAACATAGACGAAGTGAATTTGCTGAAGTGGTAGAAGTGCAGTACCCAGTGCCGTGTACCTAGTACCGAGCATTCGTCGCGCACAATTGGCCAACGACTAACGACCGACGACTAACGACATGTTTTTTCTTTCCAACATCTGGCTCATCCCGCTGTTGCCGGCCTTCGGCGCGGTCATCATGTTCTTCTTCGGCCGCAGGCTGCAGAAGGCCACGGTCAGCGCTGTTTGCGTGGGGACCATCGTGCTGGCGTTTGTAATGGCCTGCGGCGCAGTGTGGCAATACTCAGCCTGGTCGTCTACGCCGGATAATTTCCATAAGCCGTATCAGACGATCCTCTACACTTGGCTCGGCACCGATACCGGCCACATGAACTACGTGACGCATGACGGGTCGCAGGCTGCGTTCCAAGCCGACGCCGGGTTCCTGCTTGATCCGCTCTCCAGCATCTGGCTCCTGTTTGTTACCGGCGTCGGCATGCTGATCCATATTTATTCCACCGGATACATGGCGCATGAGGGCGGCTACTACCGCTTCTTCGGATACCTGAACCTCTTCATGTTCTCCATGCTGACGCTGATCCTGGCCAACAACTATGTGCTGATGTTCGTGGGTTGGGAAGGCGTCGGACTGTGCTCGTATCTGCTGATCGGTTTCTATTTCCACCGCAAGTCCGCCACTGACGCGGGCAACAAGGCTTTCATCGTGAACCGCATCGGCGACGCCGGATTCCTGCTTGGAATGTTTTTCATCGCCTGGTATTTCGGGTCACTCCGCTTCACCGAAGTCACGCACCTTGCGCACAGCGGACGCTTCGCGATCGGCGACCCCATCATCACCGCGGCCACGCTCCTGCTCTTCGTCGGAGCCTGCGGCAAGTCGGCGCAGCTTCCGCTCTACGTCTGGCTGCCCGATGCCATGGAAGGCCCCACGCCGGTCTCCGCGCTCATCCACGCGGCAACGATGGTGACTGCCGGCGTTTACATGGTCGCGCGCTCGAACGCTCTCTTCGTGCTGGCGCCCACTTCGATGAAGACCGTTGCCGTCGTCGGCGCTCTGACTGCAATCTTCGCCGCGTCCATCGGCCTCGTGCAAAACGACATCAAGCGCGTGCTGGCCTACTCCACGGTCTCGCAGCTCGGCTACATGTTCCTCGCGCTCGGCGTCGGAGCATTCTCTGCCGGCGTATTCCATGTGTTCACGCACGCATTTTTCAAAGCGCTGCTCTTCCTCGGCGCCGGCTCAGTTATTCATGCGATGAGTGGCGAGCAGGACATGCGCAACATGGGTGCGCTTCGTGATCGCATTCCGACCACCTACTGGACCATGTTTATCGCGACGCTCGCGATCGCCGGCATTCCTCCTTTCGCCGGGTTTTTCTCGAAGGACGAAATTCTCTGGCAGGCCTGGACTTCGGAATCTGTCGCCTACCACTTGCTTTGGATCATCGGCTATGCGACGGCGCTGATGACCGCGTTCTACATGTTCCGCCTCATCTATCTCACGTTTTACAGCAAGCCGCGCATGAGCCATGAAGTGGAGCACCACATTCACGAGTCGCCGGCCTCCATGACGATGCCGCTCGTCATTCTCGCGGTGATGTCGCTCTTTGCCGGATTCCTCGGATTCCCGCAAAGCCTTGCCCGGTTGGTCGGCATCCACGGACAAACGAATCGCTTCGAGGCATTTCTGGATCCTGTCTTCTCCAAAGAAGCTCAGGTCTTCAAGGCCGAAGAACCGGCACAGTTGGCCGCTGGCGTGAAAGAAGAAGAGAAGACGAGCGGAACCGAATATCTCTTGATGTTGCTGTCAGTGGGCGCTGCCGGGCTGGGCTACTATATGGCAGGGCGCGCTTACGCGAAAGCTGACAAGGGATATACCGAGCCCATCGCCGCCGCCTCTCCGCCTGTCTACAACCTGCTGCTCAACAAATATTACGTGGACGAAGGTTACGACTACGTCTTCACCGGACGCCGCAAGCTGGGCGATGTCCGCCTCGGTGTTCTGGGGCTCGGCGAAGCGTCCGCATGGTTCGACACCAATGTTGTCGATGGCGCGGTCAACGCGGCCGGTTGGATCACGCGCCTCACTGCGACAATTTCCAGTTGGTGGGACAAGTGGATCATCGACGGCATCGGAGTGAACGGCCCCGCGATTCTTGCTCGCATGCTGTCGTATCCCGCGCGCCTGTTCGAGTGGGGTCTGGTCCAGTGGTATGCGCTGGTGATGACCGCGGGGTTGGTAGGTTTCGTTTTTTATTACGTGTATCACTGAAAAGTAGCTGGAAGCTAGAAGCTGAACTTCATGCAAAACCACATACTCTCGATCATTCTCTTCACGCCGCTGGTCGGTGCGTTTATTCTCCTGTTCGTTCCCAAGGAGAACAAGGACGCCATCCGCTGGATCGCGAATCTGTTCGCGCTTGGCGGCTTCCTGGTTTCGCTGCCACTGGTCCCGATGTTCTGGGCGCAGATGCAGAGCCCCGACCGCTTCAAGTTCATCGAGGGCGCGCCCAACAACTGGATCCCCTCCATCGGCGCGGGCTATGTAATCGGGATCGACGGCATTTCCTTCCTGCTCATCATGCTCACCACGCTGTTGGGCTGGATCTCGATCCTTTCTTCATGGACCGCGATCGAGACCCGCGTTAAGGAATACTACGTTTGGTTCCTCATTCTTCAGACTGGAATGCTCGGCGTCTTCATGGCGCTGGATTTCTTCCTCTTCTTCGTCTTCTGGGAAGCCATGCTGGTCCCGATGTATCTTCTGATTGGTATCTGGGGCGGGCCGCGCAAGCTTTACGCCGCGATCAAGTTCTTCCTCTATACATTGGCCGGCTCGGTGCTAATGCTGTTGGGCGTCCTGTTTCTCTATTTCCACCATCATGCCCTGACCGGGATTTACACCTTCAGCCTGACCGCTCTCTACGAAACTGCGCCGAAGATTTATTCCGATCCGGCCTACGGCCCGACCATCGCCACGCTGCTGTTCTTCGCGTTCTTTTTCGCCTTCGCCATCAAAGTGCCGATGTTCCCCTTTCACACCTGGCTGCCCGACGCACACGTGGAAGCACCGACGGCTGGGTCGGTCATCCTGGCGGGCGTCTTGCTGAAGATGGGAACGTACGGTTTCGTCCGGTTCTCGCTGCCGTTCTTTCCCGACGTGCTGATGCATACCAAAGTCCGCGGCTGGATGATCACGCTTTCCATCATTGCCATCATCTACGGCGCGCTCGTGTCGCTGATGCAGAAGGACATGAAGAAGCTGGTGGCTTATTCTTCTGTCAGCCACCTTGGCTTCTGCACGCTGGGCATCTTCGCGCTGAACTCCGCCGGCCTGAGCGGATCTGTATTGCAGCAAATCAATCACGGCATCTCGACTGGAGCGCTGTTCCTGATTGTCGGCATCCTCTACGAACGCCGCCACACCCGCGAGATCGCCGAATATGGCGGCATCTCGAACGTGATGCCTGTCTATGCGACCATTACCATGATCATGTTCCTCTCGTCGATGGGACTGCCGCTGCTCAACGGTTTCGTCGGAGAGTTCACCATCCTGCAGGGCACGTTCATGGAAAACTGGCGCTGGGGCGCGTGGGCTGTCCCCGGTGTGGTGCTCGCAGCTGCATATTTGTTGTGGCTCTACCAGCGCGTGTTCTTCGGCACGGTGACGAACCCGAAGAACGAAAAGTTGCATGACCTGACCCCGCGCGAAGTGCTGACGTTCGTGCCGCTCCTCATCATGGCGTTCTGGATCGGCTTGTATCCCAAACCGTTTTTCCAGATACTTGAGCAGCCGGTGAATCAGATCGTACAAAACGTTCGCCGCCCGCAATCTTCGGAGGCGACCAACGCTGCTGTCCAGCCTGACATGACCGCTACCCCAGCGGACGCCGCAGGGACCAATACCAGCACTCCGCAAACGAAAGGGAAGTACTAGTGGGCGCGCTCACCTTCACGGCGAACGATTACATCATGGTCTTGCCTGTCATGCTGCTGGCCATGTTTGCCATCGGCATTCTGCTCATCGATCTGCTCCTCTCCACGGAAGAGAAGTGGGTCAATCCTCTCCTGGCTTTTACGGGAGTTCTATTCTCGGCCTTCGGTGTTTACCGAATCGAAGGCTCGATGGATGCCAGCAAATCCGTTGGGGCGCTCGGCATGATGAACACGATGCTGATCGACCGCTTCGCCATTTATTTCTTTTACCTGTTCCTCGCGGGCACTGCGATTGCCATCCTGATGTCGGCGCGTTACATGAAGACGGAGCATGAAAACCACGGCGAGTACTACGCGCTGATGTTGCTCTCGGTTGCCGGCATGATGTGCATGGCCTCCGGCTTCGATATCGTGCTTATTTTTATCGGCCTGGAGCTGATGGCGATCTCCACTTATGTACTCGTGGGTTTCCTGCGACGCGACCGCCGCTCGAACGAAGCGGCCCTGAAGTACTTGTTGCTCGGCGCATTCTCTTCCGGCATTTTTGCCTACGGATTGTCGCTGCTCTACGGCCTGACTGGCACCACGAACCTGGGCGAGATCGGCCGCCAGCTTGCACGACTCATTGCTAAAGATCCACACAATCCGGTCGCGATTATCGCCTTGCTGACCACGATGACCGGGCTGCTGTTTAAGATTGCCGCCGTCCCTTTCCACCAATGGGCGCCGGATGCTTACGAGGGCGCGCCCACCTGCATCACCGGATGGATGTCGGTCGCAGTCAAGTCGGCGGGATGGGCCATGCTGTTGCGCATTCTGATCCTCAGCCCGTTCCAACTGGGCGCATTGGTCTGCATGCGTTATATCTGGGTTCCGGTGGTGGTCTTCGTTTCCATCGCGACCATGACGGGCGCGAACTTCGCCGCGCTCACGCAAACCAACACCAAACGCCTGCTCGCCTACTCGTCCATCGCGCACGTGGGCTACATGTTGCTCGGGCTGATTTCGGGAACCGCCACTGAACTCAACGCTGACGGCCTCAAGGGTATCTTCATCTACCTGCTGGTCTACACTTTCATGAACCTCGGCGCGTTCGGCGTCATCACTTCGCTGCGCTACCGCAACGTAATCGGCGACGAACTCGACGATCTCAACGGCCTCTACTCGCGCGCTCCTGTAGAAGCCATCCTGATGCTGATCTTCCTGCTCTCGCTCGCCGGAATCCCACCGCTCGCCGGGTTCTATGGCAAGTACTTCATCTTCCTCAGCCTGATTGAAACCAAACACTACGCGCTGGCGTCGCTGGGAGTGCTCTATTCCGTTTTCGGACTTTACTACTATTTGAAGATGGCCAACGCCATGTTCATGGGCGAACCCGAAGAGCGAGGAGTGCTGCCCGTGAGTTGGACCATGCGAGCCGCGCTCGCTGTGACCGCATTCGCTACAGTGTTCATCGGAATCATGCCCGACCGTTTCATCAACATCGTGAACTGGTCGCTGGGCCTGGCGCAGAGTTCGGCGGTAGCCAAGCTGATCCGTTAGAAATGCTTGTCTAGAAATAATCAGATGGAAATGCCCATGTGAGAATGGCCATGTGGAGACGGGCGCATTCGCCCGTCCCGGCCAGAGCGAAGCTCGGCCGGAATCCACCACGGACGAGGGCTGGCGAGCGTAGAATCCGGTCAGCGAACCTGACGTGCCATGACTTCTCCCGATCCCACTCCCGACCGCCAAAACTCCCCACGCAAAGAAAATACGTGGGTGATGGTGGGCCGCTACAGTCAACTAGCACTTGTCCTGCCATGCGCAACGTTTGTAGGATGGCTTCTCGGTACTCTACTCGACCGCTGGCTGCATACTTCGTGGATAAGCATCATCGGACTGCTGCTGGGCAGTGCCGCGGGCCTGATCGAAGTGATCCGCACCGTGCAGCGCGACACAAAATAGCGCGCCACACATAGCTCCGCGCCCTCCGCGATTCAGGCTTTGTGGTTCCGCCAGGCTATGCCGGTGCTCGCAGAAGCCACACTGCTCGCGTACGATGATTCTTAGTAGCATGGAACTCGAGAACTCGAACTCCGACAACCCCACCGGTCCCGCGGTCGCTCCGGAAGACGACTTCTATTCCGGCGCGGCCAACCGGATTCCATGGTTCATGGCAGGGCTCGGGCTGGCACTGACTGCCGCGGCCTGGGGGAAGTATGGGCATTCTTCTGCCCTGGGTTTTCTGGCGGGATCGATCATCGCCTTCCTCAACTTCCACTGGCTCAAGAGCGGCGTATCCGGCTTGGCAGATCGTGTTACCAATTCCGGTAAACCCCAGTCCGGGAAGGGAATCGTTGCGCGATTCCTGCTACGCTATGTTTTGATGGGCGCCGCCGCGTATGGTATATTAACCAGTTTTCCAGCGAGCCTCCGGGGACTCTTTGTAGGGCTGTTCCTGCCCGTCGGTGCTATTGCTTGCGAAGCTGCGTATGAGACCTATGTAGCCGTAACCCGAAGGAACTAAGCAGTCCGCGTTCCACCTTGCAAAACCTGGGAGCTAGCAGCGCCAACGACTTATGCCGGAACAACTCTGGTTTACCGAAATTCTGAACCGCCTGTTCCATGGCCCAGTCACTGCGTTCTTACGGGCCTTGCATATTGAACCCAAGCATGCGCAGCAGCCCATTTCGAATTCGTTTGCCATGGAATTGCTCGTACTTTTTATCCTGGTTGGGCTCTTCTTCCTGCTGCGCTCACGCCTGTCGGTAGATTCGCCCAACGGCTTGCAGCACTCCTTTGAAGCAATCGAGGGCTTCGTCCTCGACCAGAGCCGGGAAATCATCGGGCACCACAGTGAGCCCTACACCGCGTTCTTCGCCATTCTGTTTATTTTCATTCTTGTCTGTAATCTCATTGGACTGATTCCCGGCTTCGAGTCGCCCACGGGTGTGCCGGTTGTGCCGCTGGGCTGTGCCATTTGCGCCTTCCTGTACTACCACACTCAGGGATTCAAGCATGCCGGAATCAAGTACCTCATGCATTTCTTCGGCCCTCCGATGGAAGGGATGCCGCTGATCGCGAAAATTCTTCTGGCCATGCTGATGCTTCCCATCGAGTTGGTCAGCCACTTCGCGCGATTGCTGTCGCTGACGGTTCGTCTGTGGGCCAACATATTTGCCGGTGATTTGATCACGCTGGTTTTCTTTTCCATGATTCCGATCGGCGTACCCATTATCTTCAGCGGCCTGCACATCGTGGTGGCAGTTTTGCAGGCGTATGTGTTCATGCTGCTGACGATCATTTACGTCTCTGGCGCGGTAGCCGAAGAGCACTAGTGAAGACCACTGATTTCGATTTTGTGTATCCGCAAGCGTGAGGGCGTCTGCACGGTATGGCGTCAACCACCCACTGACGGAAATTGATACGAGGAGAAACACAACATGCGTAAACTGAGTTATCTGTTCATGACCCTGTCAGCCCTGTGCTTTGCCATGCCTGCCTTCGCGCAGGGCGGAGCCAGCGAAACCAACTGGATTGCCATCACTGCGGGATTCTCCATGGCAATCGCTTCCGCGGTATGCGGCCTGGCCCAAGGCAAGGCCGTTGCCGCTGCCACGGAATCTTTAGCACGCAATCCTGCTGCCCGCCCTGGCATTCAATTCGCCCTGATTCTGGGTCTGGTGCTGATTGAGTCGCTGGCGCTTTACACGCTCGCGATCATCTTCTTGAAGGTGAAGTAAGCGGAACTTTGACTGGAACAAGAAGGCCTCTGTTCGCGCACTCGAACAGAGGCTCTTTTGTTTGGACTGCCAGGGCCTATATCTTCCGCTCCCCGCTCCACTGCTGCTCTTTGTTCTGCGGACCCTTGTCCAGCGCTTCCACCAGCAGCCGGCGCAACCGGTAGCGGCTTTCCAGGTCGGTATTGACGATCTCGAATCCCACTTCATTCACACGGGCCCGGCGCAGCAAGACGTGCGCCTTGATCTTCGACCGCAAGCCCACCGAAATCTCCAGATCAGCCTCGCTACCGATTCGCAAATTGTCTTCCTTCGTGCCCATGCCCCCGCCCAGGCTCAACTCGCGGATCAAAATCTTCGACTTTCCCCATGAACTCCCAATGGTTGCGCCGATCGTGCGCGAGAGCACCATGCGCTCATAGCGCCGTTGCCGCACCCACGGACATGCCGGGGCCGTATCCAGAGGCGCGATGGCCAGTTCCGCCGGCTCAATGCCGGTATCGGAGAGAATCTGACTGCTGTAGCGCGGGTCGGTCTTCGAGAGGGACTGTGCCGCCGCGATTCGCAGCTCGCGATGATAAACCCAGCCAAACGTTTTCTTCGCCTCCACAATCTCGCGCAGCAGCGTGAGTGACTCACTATCCCGCAGCCTGCCCAGGGACTCGATCGCCTTCAATTGCACAAACGGCGATCGCGAAGCCGCTTCGCCCGGCCGGGCCATCGCCAGCAGAGGAGGCGCGGCTGTAAGGTCGCCGCTCATTCCGATTTCGTCAATGCCTTCCGGCAGCACCACCGCATCCAGCACCTCCGCCAGTTCCAGCAGAGTTCTGCCGCGATCAGCCGCAGCTCCATACGCGATCTGGCGAACCACAATGTCGTGGTAGAAGCGGTTCCATTCGGGCAAACGCGCAGGCAGCAATTCCAGCAATGTTCCTACATCGAGCCGGCTTAACAGCCCCACCACGCCCGCGGCCTGTCGCGGCTGCCCGGTGCGCAGAATTTCCCGCAATTGCGCCAGAGCCGGACTTCCCATCTCCTTCACCAGTTCGACCATGCGGTCGCACTCATCCCGCCGCATGCAGCGGAAGAAGCGGTCCGCCAGATGTTCGGCCCCAGACTGGCTCGTGCGCTGCAAGACGACCAGCAAATCCGCGGGTGCTGGATCAGAGCGCAGCGCTTCCTCGATGAACTCAGGAATCCGGTTTTCCACGCCCACGCGTGGACGCAAGTCGTTCACCAGCACGGGACGCTTCTGCTGCAGCAATTCCATCCCGTTGCACACCGCATTGACCGCTTGATAATTCTTGGCCTCGCTGGCCTCCTGGCTCAGACGCACGAATGCCGCGCTCAGCAGGCTCTGCAGCTCAGGATCTTTCTCGACGCACAACTGCTCACTTACTTGTTGAATGGCTTTGCCCATCGCTTCGCCGCCCAGCCGGGCATAAAGGTCCGCCAGTTGACTCAATCCAATCGCCGTCTTGCGGCGCGGTTCTTGATCCTTATTTACCAGGCAGCTCGAGTAGTTGTTCAGAATTTCAGCCGAGGTTTGGGTGTCGTCACGGTCGAGCAAGACTTCCACGAACTGGCGCAGATTTCGCGGCGGCACGCATGGAGCTTCATTGGAGAGCAGCACCGTTTTTTTCCCGGACTCTGGCACCTCCGCCCAGAACATCCGGTCCAGGATGTCGGCATGCGACTCCACCAGGATGCCGGCCTTGTTCATCTTGTCTTCTTGCAGTTTCAAAATCTGGCGCAGCGAGTCCATCTGCCGGCTCATGTGCTCCATCATCTGGTGCACGGCATTTACTTTCACTTCGCCTTTCGAATAGCGTTCCAGCGCGAAGCGGATCGCCATGTGCTCGGCCGCCTTCATCAGCAGCGGCGTGTCTTCTTGCTCCGTAGTCGCTTTTGCCGCCAGGCTTCCCAGCAACTGTTGCAGGTTCAGCCGCGTGTTGGGATCGGTTTCCCCTACTTCTTTCTGCAGGTCTTCGGGACGAATGCTGGGATCGCCCTGCACCTGGCCGAACCGCGTCAGCAGACGAATCGCCTGAATGACCTCCGCTTCCTGCAGAGGTACCACTCCACCTTCCCAAGCGGGAGCCGTTCCCGTCCCCGCGCCCGCCCCGGTTGCTGGCCCCGCGACCCAATGACCGGAAGCGTTCGGAACACTTCCAAACGGAACGCCAGCACCGCCGCCTTGACCTCCGCCTCCAGCGTTCGCACCCTCCGCCGCCGCAATCAATTGGAGCAGCTTCTGCGGATCATTCAACCATTGCTTGAACTCTGGTCCTAGAGTTTGCGCCGCGATCTGGGCTGCCACGCTGATATCGCCCGTCAGCGGATCTGCCGCCACAAACTTCACTTCATTAATCTTGATTGTGCTCTGTCGGTTTCCACTGCTGAGCGCTTCTTTGATCTGCTTGGCTACGTCCTGGGCTTTAGAGCCAGCCAGGGTAAAGGCTCGCACCAGGCGGGCAAAATCTTCCACCGTAACGTCTTTAGAGAAGTGCAGGCTGGCCAACCCGGCTGTGCTCAAAAGCTGGCCAAAGCTGCGTTCGGTCTGTCCGGCTTCCAGCGGAATCCCGTCGAGCAGCAACTTGTTGTCGGATACTCCGAGCAAAAAGCCGCCATCCCCCGCCTTGGGCAAACCCTGCTGCAATTCATTCCAGGCGGTCTCGAACTGCGCTTCCGTGCGCTTGTGGTCGGGGCCGTACATGCGCGCGTACTTGATCAGAATGTTCAGGCTATGCACAAAAGCGCGCGCGGAGGCCGCACGATTGGCATGAAATGTGGTCGCGTCGTTGATAAGACACCCCTCGACCCGCAGCTCTGGATATGGGCAACAAAAGGTTAAATCCAACAGGTAAGGGTCTGCACATTACGGAGGTAACGGACCCTTGGTGGAGAATTCATTCCTGACACGGCGCGGAACGAAGTAAGCCCAAGCAAATTTCAGCGTCGTTTTACCCTGTGTTCCTCCGAGCCTCTGTGGTGAAAGGTGTTGGGGAATCTCCCCCGCACTGGCGTTTGCAGCCAACTACGGCGAAAATGGTGGTAGCGTCATCTCAGCCTTCTCGGAACTCCCGTGTCTGCAACAGCTACTCGGACAATGCGCGCCAAGAAAACCACCGGCCTGCGTTTCTGGATGCTCCGCGTTCTGGAGGAGTGCGAGCGCGTCTCCACCGACTTCGGCCCGGATCCGGTCCACGACCTCCGCGTCTCCTTGCGCCGTTGCCGCTCCATGGCCGACGGATTGATGGCGATCGATCCCGATCCCAACTGGAAGGCGATGAGAAAAGCCGGCAAGCGCCTCTTCCAGCGCCTGGGCGACCTGCGCGACATCCACGTAATGACGGAGTGGGTCGAGAAGCTCGAACCAAACAGCGTAGAGCGGACGCCCCTTTGGCAAGCTCAGGGCAAGCTCTCGCCGGCTTTGTCGGAAAGTGATCAGAACGGGGAGGCCGTCCCAGATGAATCCATCTCGTACTCAGCCCTCGGTGATCCGGCCGCCCATGCCCTGCTGAAAATCCTCCAACAACGCGAGAGCGAGCAAGAGCGCGAAGCTCATGCAGCCCTCGAAGAATTCGACCGCAAACAGTGGCGCCAGTGGAGCAATTCTCTTCCCGCCCGCGCCGCCCGTATCCGCCCCGGCAGCCCGCTTTTCAAGCATCTGGCTCTTGAGCGCTGGACCGCAGCTCGCGAGCTCCACACCCGGGCTCTGCGCAACCGCTCCCAGGCCGCCTTCCACTCTCTCCGCATCGGCATCAAGCGCTTCCGCTACATCGTCGAGAACTTTCTTCCCGCAGAGCACCAGGCTTGGAGCAACGACCTCAAAGAAGTGCAGGACTTACTTGGCGAGGTCCATGACCTCGACGTGTTTTGGGCCACGGCCGTCTCAAGCCATGTTTTTCCTGATGCTGCTTCACGGAAGCGCTGGCACGAACGCATCCTCTCCGAGCGCACCAAACGTATCGAGCGCTTCCGCGCGAAAATGACGGGCCCTGATTCTCTCTGGCAGGTCTGGCGCACCTCGCTGCCGCAAGGCAAACAGATTCAGACTCTTGCCACCCGCCGCATGAAGCTCTGGGCGAATGGCCTCGATCCCGACTTCCCCCACTCCGAGCGTGTAGCCAGCCTCGCTCTTCAACTCTACGACGGCCTCCTGGCCACCGGATGGCAGCCTTCGGTTGATGGCATCTCGGCTCGCTCCAGCCTGCTAGCCGCCGCCATGCTGCACGATGTCGGCAAGTCCAAAGGCGAGAAGAGACATCACAAAACTTCCTTCGACCTGATTCGCGCCCACGGCAACCCGCTAGGCTGGAAGACCGCCGACCTGCAACGCGCCGCCATCGTCGCCCGCTTCCATCGTGGAGCTTTGCCTACCAGGAAACACAAGGCGTTACGCGATCTTCTCGCCGACGAGCAGAAAGCAACCATCCAGCTAGCCGCAGTCTTGCGTCTAGCGAATGCGTTAGACGCCGCCCACGATGGCCACATCCGCCGGGTTCAAGTTGAAAATGGTCAGTTCACGACGAAAGTGAACGAAGCGCTGATTATCGCCGCCGAGGGCTATTCGGCCTTAGGACAATCAGCCCAAACCATCGCCGCCGAACGCCATTTGCTAGAAACAGTGCTGCGGCGGCCGATAGTGGTGAAGTCGATGAAGAGTGCGGCTTCTCGTAAACTCTAGATTAATTTCCCGTCAAACCCGCAGAGCACCGCCTCCTCCCGCAGCTTTTGGTCAGCGGTCAGAAAGACTTCACCGAGGGGAACCTTATCGCACCAGTCGAAGGCTGCCGCCAACTGCATTGCATCGGCGGCCTTCAAATCGTAACGGTCGACGAGTCGCATTGCGTGGTCGCGCAGCGCATTCGATGGCTGGATAACCGACCACTCGTCAGCCAACGCCACCAAGACCTGCCGGGCTTTTGCGCAGTCGGTGGTGCTGATCTCATTGGTTCGTACCAACCGCGCCAGTGCGCTGGCAATCTCAACCGGAGTCGCCCACCAGATGACCACACGATAGCTTTCGTACAAGATCTCAACGCTAGGCGTGATGCCCTGACGGACGCAAAGAGGAACCAGCGCGCTTGCATCCCAGAAGGCGGAAGTCCGCGCTAGCGGTCCCGCTCTTCGCGCCATATCCTCTCCATCACCTCATCCGACACGTTTCCGGCAGGGGCCGGTAACGGCGACCGCCGCCGCTTCTTCGGGGGCACGAGAATGCCGCGCGCGATCAGCCGCCGCTCCCGCTCGGGTTCGTCGTCCGCGGAGCAGGGAACAATCCTTGCCACTGGCTTGTTGCGGTCGCAGACCAGCACTTCTTCTCCGTTTCGCACATGCTGGAGGTGAGCACTGAGCCGCGCTTTCAAGTCGCTGATATTGACCGTACGCATAAACTCATTGTAACAGACATGACCATATTGGTCACGTTGGGTTTTATGAGAATTGCACGCTGCGACGCTGACCTCTGGCCAGTAGCTTTGCAGTTACTTCCGCGAAGCCGCGTCTACGGATACAACTGTCCTTTCGAGCGGCCAGCCGAAGTTCGAAAAGCCGATCCCATGACTCACGCCCAACTGGTCTCGAAGGCCGTCCACTGGTTGCGCCGCTACCGCTGCGGAGTTGTGCTCTCCGAACAAGCCTGCGTCAGCGGCGAGATGCCCGACGCCATTGGCTGGAAGCGCGCCTGCCATTCCGTGCTGGTCGAGTGCAAAGTCACGCGCGCCGACTTCCTGGCCGACCGCGCCAAGCCCTGCCGTCTCAAGCCGGAAGAAGGAGTCGGCTGCGAGCGCTTCTACCTCGTGCCCGCCGGACTACTTCGCCGCGAAGAGCTTCCCGCGGGCTGGGGCCTGCTCGAACTCCGTCACAACCGAATCGAAACCGTGCAGCCCTCCGCCAAAAATCTTCGCAGCGCCATCGGCTTCCGCTACGAAATGAACCTGCTGCTCGCCAGCCTGCGGCGCGTCGAAGTCCGCGTCGAACCGCAAAGCATCACCGACTTCCTCAAATGGAAGAACCGCATGGCGGAATACAACCGCGGCACTCTCCCCGAGGGACTGGCTTCCGCCGAAGAAGAACTCAACGTTTTCCTGGAATCAGGCGCAATCTATTGATCTCGTGGCGCTTCCCGAAAAGCTGACGCTCCACAAACCGGCAACAATAAAGAAAACCGGGCTGGTTGGCCCGGTTTCTCACAGCGACTGGTGTTGAGGCGGCCATCTGGTTGGGTTAGGACCAGTCCGGTTGCCCGGCTTCGTGCCTACTCAACCCAGTCCGCAGATCGTGGATCGCAAACGCAGATCCGAACTGACGATCCGAAAGCGACGGAACAGACACCTTCCTGAATGCAAGCCGCATGCCATGAACAGGATTCAAGCCTCACAATCGGAACGTTCTGTAACCATATGAATCACAGCAAGTTGACTCGATGAAGTGCGTAGTTGGCCAGTCGCTCCGATCGCGTTTATCCCGGTACAGAGAAAAGCTTTGCACAGTTGCACACGAAGTTGTGCAGCGCAAACGCCCTCGGCCGGCCATCAACAAATTCCAGAAACGCCCTTGACTGCCACTGTCCGCCCGACTATATTTCTTTCTCCTCCCCAAGTGAGATTACATCTCACGTCTGCAGCTACTGGGATTCACGTCCCTTAACAACTTAGGATCCAGCGCGCATCCACTCGTCGCGTAGAAACTCCAGGAGGATTCCCCATGCGAAGCAATAAGCCTTCCACCGGATTGATTGTGGTGTCGGCGATTATTACCGCGACCCTGCTCGTGACCGGCACGTACGCGGTCGCCCAGCAGGAAACAGTACTGCTTAGCTTTAACGGTATTGTGGGAGGGTCCGGCCCACTCGACGGCCTGATCTTCGATGCCGTCGGCAATCTTTACGGCACGACGAATCAAGGAGGTGCTTACGCCCCCAACAGCGGCGGGACAGTGTTCCAGCTAACCCCCAAACCGGGCGGGGGCTGGACCGAGAACGTGATACACAGTTTCGGCGCTACGGGAGACGGGACCTTCCCTTCCGCCGGCCTTGTCGTTGATGCGTCCGGGAACCTCTACGGCACGACCCCAACGGGCGGCGCTTACAACAGCGGCACGGTGTTCGAGTTGAAGCCCACCACGAGCGGTTGGACCGAGTTGATTCTGCATGACTTCAACAACAACGGCAGCGACGGGTACAATCCCTCCGCCGGCCTGATCTTCGATAATTCGGGTAATCTTTATGGGACCACTCGGTTTGGAGGCCCTTATACCTGCGGCGTTAACAGCTGCGGCACGGTCTTTGAGCTAACACCACAACCGGACGGGCGCTGGACCGAGAAGATTCTGCATAATTTCGGCCAAACCACCACCGACGGCTACCAACCCCTGGCCGGTTTGATCTTCGATGCAGCCGGCAATTTGTACGGCACCACGTACTTCGGGGGCACGTTTCTTGAAGGCACCGTATTCGAACTCACACGTAGGCCTAACGGCACCTGGCTCGAGAGGATTCCCCACCACTTTAACGCCAACGGCCACGACGGGTTCAATCCCGCCGCCGGACTGATCCTCGATGGCGCGGGCAATCTGTACGGTACGACGTATCAAGGCGGCACCAACCTGGGCACGGTGTTCGAGCTGACGCCGAAAACAACTGTGGGCTGGACGGAAACGATACTGCATACCTTTGGCAACAAAGCGGGCACCGACGGGTTCAATCCTGTCTCCGGCCTGGTCCTCGACAGCGCTGGAAATCTCTACGGCACGACGCCTGTAGGCGGAGCTAATAACGTTGGCATCGTGTTCAAGTTGACGCCGGCAGCAGGCAGCTGGACGGAGACGGTGCTGCACACCTTCAGCGCCAACGGCACCGACGGTTACAACTCCTATGCCGGCCTGGTCTCCGACTCTTCCGGCAATCTCTATGGCACGACCAATATTGGGGGCACAGTTAGCGACGGCACCGTGTTCGAGATCACACCGTGACCCTGGCGTCCGGCTACGCGCGAGATGTCCACGTTCGCGCCCGTTGCGAAGCGCGGGCGCCGAATATCGCAGGATCGGCGCGACTTGTCTTAAGAAAGACAGATTGCTGCGCGAAGAATTCCATTGGAGTAGCGGAGTTGGTGACGACCCTTGCTCATTCGTCGCGGCATCGTCTACTCACTTACTGACTAATCGTGACCTCAGTATGCAGAAACCTTCATCTTGACAAGTCCTCCGAGCGGAATGATCATGTTCTGCGTCTCTTCCAATCGGGATTTCGTTTCACGCCAGGAACCTAGGGCAGCGGCTTCCCCGGCAGCGCCTTCATCGGTTCAGTTTCCCAGTGCTAGAAACGAATGATTCCATCCAGCGAGGTGCATCCGTGACGACGCGAACTTCTTCTCTTTCCATCTCGAACTCGTCGATCTCAAAATTAGTCCTGGTGCTCGTCCTGATAGTCTCCGCCGCCAGCGCATTCGCGGTCACGGGAAAAACTGTCCACTCTTTCGTGAGCCTCGCGAACGGCGCGAACCCGCAGTCCGGCTTGATCGAGGACTCTGCCGGCAATTTTTACGGCACGACTTCGTTGGGAGGCGCCCATGGGTTCGGCGAAGTATTCGAGTTAAGCCCGACCTCCGGAGGAAAATTCATTCAGACCGTCCTGTACAGTTTCGCCGGAGCCCCGCTCGATGGCGCCTTACCCTACGCCAACCTGACTTTGGATTCCGCCGGCAATTTCTACGGAACCACCAGCAGCGGCGGAAACGGAACCGTAGCCAACTGCGGCAACGGCTGTGGCACTGTCTTCAAGCTGGCGCCGAAGTCGGGAGGTGGATGGACCGAAACCGTGATTTTCAATTTTCTCGGCGGCGGCGCAGGCAGCCAGCCCACCGGAGGCGTGATCTTCGATTCAGCAGGCAATCTCTACGGCGCCGCTCCCTACACTTATTACTACGGCGGTTACGGCCTGGTGTTCAAGCTTTCGCCTTCGAGTCCAAACTGGACCGAAACCACTCTCTATACGTTCACCGGCGGGGCCGACGGGGCATACCCCTCGACAACCCCGGTCTTCGACAACGCGGGAAATCTTTACGGAACCACGACCAACGCTTCAGGAGGTTACAACGGCGTAGTTTACGAAGTGTCGCCCGGCTCCTCGGGCTGGACACAAAAAGTGATCCACTCATTCCGCGGCTATCCCTATGAGGGAGCCCTGCCTAGAACCGGCCTGATTATCGACTCCGCAGGCAACCTCTTCGGTACAGCTTCGGGCGGAGGCACCTGTAGTAGCAACGGCACGGTGTTTGAGCTCTCGCCGTCCTCCGGCGGCACTTGGACAGCGAAGCAGCTTTACTGCTTCAAGAATGGCTCCAACGACGGGGTTATTCCCGAAGGCGCCATCGCTTTCGACTCTGCCGGCAATCTCTACGGCAGCACCCTAGCCGGTGGCACCAACGGATATGGAATCGTCTACCAGTTGACACCGAGGTCAAGTGGCAATTGGGCCGAGCACGTCATCAAGAACTTTAGCAACGGGATCGACGGCTCCGAACCAATCGGTGGCGTGCTCGTCGACTCCTCCGGCAAGGTATATGCAACGGCCTTCCAGGGCGCGTCGCTCGGTTGCCAATACTCCAACTTCAATGGCAATGGCTGCGGCACTGTCATCCAACTGACGCCGAGAAACGGAGGTCCATGGCTCTCCACTACCATCTCCCATTTCACCAGCACCGATAGCGCAATTCCTCTGGGAAGCCTTATCTCCGACAGTTCCGGCAATTATTATGGCACTGCTTCTCAAAGCGGATCTTTCGGCGCAGGCGAAGTCTTCCGGCTTACCCGGTCTGCGAGCGGGATTTGGACCAAGGCCGTGCTCTACGACTTCACGGGAGCCAACGGCGATGGAATATATCCTTCCGGAAACTTGGTCTTCGATAAATCCGGGAATCTCTACGGCACTACTCAATTCGGAGGCAACACCGACTACTGTTCGAATGGACTGCCCGGCTGCGGGATTGTCTACGAGTTGAGCCCCTCGGGCAGCGGCCCGTGGAAAGAAAAGATTCTCTACACCTTCCAGGTTGCCGTCGGCGGAGCGCCAACCGCCGGTCTGATTTTCGACAGTGCCGGAAACCTCTACGGCACCACCCAGCAGGGCGGTCAGGGTCAGTGCCCAGCCGGTGCTCTCAATAACTGCGGCATGGTTTTCGAATTAAGTCCGGCCGCCGGTGGCGCGTGGACGGAAACTACGCTTTACCAGTTCACTGGTGGCAATGATGGCGGAAATCCCTTCGGCGGCGTGGTGATGGATTCCGCCGGAAATCTTTTTGGAACGGCCCAATACGCCGGCAGCAATTACCTGGGTACTGCATTCGAACTCTCCCCGGGCACAGGCGGCGTTTGGACTTTCAACGTGATTCACACCGGCGGCTCGGTGAACGGGGACTTTTTCTACCCCAATTCCGGCTTCGTTCTTGATTCCGCAGGCAATCTGTATGGCACCGGCCAAGGCCCCACTGGGAGTTTTGACGTGGGCGTGGTCTACAAGTTGTCTCCTGCGGTCGGGAGCTGGACCACCACGATCCTCTACGCTTTCACCGGCAGCCCCGACGGAAACAATCCATGGGGAGGCGTCACCTTGAATTCCGCCGGAAATTTGTACGGCACCACCTGGTATGGGGGCAAGTCGGCCAACTGCCAGTTTGGTTGCGGCACCATCTTTTCGCTAGCGCCCTCAGGCTCGGGATGGACCGAAACCCAACTGCACTCGTTCAACGCGGGTAACGATGGAGCGTACCCGCAGGCGGGCGCAATTGTAGACTCAGCCGGCGACGTCTTCACCACTACTTCATCGGGCGGCAGCGGCCACCAGGGAACAGTTTTCGAAGTCGTCCCCTGAACTTCCGGGACGTTCGCTGGTCTGGGTTCAACAGATCTCGGCGAAAGTGCAGCGCGTTCTGCCGTGCTTTGCGCCGAGGAGGAATCAGTAATGCGAAGCAGAAATTTCTCCGTTGGGCTGGCCGTCATCTTGGCCAGCTTCACCGTCAGCCTGTTCGCCGGCATGCCCGCGGCCGCCCAGAAAACTCCGGAAGCACAGGCCCCGGCCGGAACCGCTATGCATGTCTTAACCCGCCAAAATGACAATCAGCACACGGGTCAAAATCTGCGGGAAACCATCCTGACCCCGGCGAACGTGAATTCCGGTTCCTTCGGCAAACTCTTCAGCTATCCCGTGGACGGTCAACTCTACGCCCAACCGCTCTACGTGCAGAACGTGATTATTCCTTCCAAGGGCACCCATAACGTGGTCTACGTTGCCACGGAGAACGACAGCGTGTATGCGTTCGACGCTGACAGTGCCAAGGCGAACCCGAATCCACTCTGGCGTGCATCCTTCTTGAATCCTCCCAGCGTAGTAGGCGTGCCCTGCGCGATTGGAGCCGGAATCTGCCAGTTGTTTCCCATCGTCGGCATCACCGGCACTCCAGTGATCAATCTGGCGAACAATACTCTTTACGTGGTTGCGCGCACCATGGAAACCACCAACAGCGTGGTCTCGTATGTGATCCGCCTGCATGCGCTGAATATTATGACTGGCGCCGAGCAATCCGGCAGTCCAGTAGTGATCTGCTCGGGCTCCGGCAACGGCGGCTGCGCATTTCCTGGACAGACTCTTCTCTTCGCGCCGCAGCATCAGCAGGGCCGTCCCGGTCTGCTGCTGGTGAATCAGCCTGGGTTCGCCCAAGGCATCGTCTACATGGGCTTCGCGGGCAACTCGGGGTGGGTGCTCGCCTACGACGCTTCGACTCTGCAATTAGTAGCCTCGTTTTTTACGGATAGTGGAAAACATGTCATAGCCGGCCTTCCGGGGCAGGGGCACAGCGGAGTATGGGGCGGCGGTGGTGCAATCACGGCGGACTCGAATGGGAATATCTACGCCATAACAGGCGATGGCTATTTTGACGGCATCACCAATTGGGGAGACACTCTGGTCAAACTGGTTCTGACCCTGAATTCCTCGACGGGCACCTACACGCTCGTGCCCGCGGATTACTTTACTCCAAGCGACCAGTCGTGCCGCTTCGCGCAAGGCCTGGATTTCGGATCGTCGAGTCCGTTGATTCTGCCCCCACAGGGCGGCGTCACTCCCGACTTAATCTTCGCCGCCGCAAAATCCTCCACTGTTTGTGACTCTGTGTCCAGCATCTATATTGTGAACCGCGACAACATGGGACACGTCGGCGGGCAGGTATCGCTCTCCAATGCTCCGGCGCATGGCTCCGAGAATTCCCCAGCCTACTGGGCAAGTTCGACGACGCAGTACATTTACAGCGCAGGCGTCGACGATTCCATCCGCGCCTTCACCGTTTCCTCCACAGGCGTGAGCGCATCCAGTGTGATGAACACCACGAACACTTTGACGAACGGAACCACGCCGGCGATCTCATCGAACGGCACGAGCAATGGCATCCTCTGGGCGCTCGACCGAACCGAGAACGCCGACATTCTACCGGGAACGGCGCCCATCGTGCTGCATGCCTATGACGCTACAAAATTGAGTTCCGAGTTGTATAACTCCACCCAAGCCTCATCCGGCCGGGATAACGCTGGTCCCTCGGTCAAGTTTCAGGTTCCGACCATCGTCAATGGCAAGGTCTATGTCGGAACGCAGAACGAACTCGATGTCTACGGCCTCTGCCCTTGTCCGCAGTAGATTGTCACACAAAGCGTCCGTCGGTTTTTTCAGGAGAATGTATGTGCCGTCGAAGGTTGGCTCTCAGCAAGGCTCTGTTACTCGGGATGTGTGCACTCGGAATGATCTCGCTTGCCGGACTGGCGAGCGCGCAAACCGAGAACACCCTCTTTGATTTTACTGAGACCGACAGCTTCTGGCCCCAAGGCGGTCTCGTCCAGGATGCAAAGGGAAACCTATATGGCGCAACCCGGGGCGGTGGCACGTACGGAGTCGGCACCATCTTCGAATTGTCGCCTCCCGCGCAGGCCGGCGGCGCCTGGACAAAGACCACCATCTATAACTTCCTCTCCTGGGGCGGCACTGGAAATATTCCGAGTTCCGGTCTCATCATGGGCAGAGCTGGCGCGCTTTACGGAACTACCTACGTGGGTGGTGACTCGCGTTGCGTTTGTGGAGTGCTCTATAAGCTCGTCCCGCCCACACAGCAAGGCGGAGCTTGGACGCAGCAGGTTCTGTATGCCTTCACCAGCGCTGGTACTGACGGCCGGCTCCCGAATGCGGCGGTTGTCATCAATTCCCAGGGAACAATCTACGGCGTCACCCAACAGGGAGGCGCTTGGGACAGCGGAGTTATCTACCAGGTCAAGCCGGGAACCGGCGGCACCTTCACCGAGACCGTGCTGTATTCATTCGGGAATAACCAGGATGCAAGCACTCCGAACGGCCCGCTAGTCCTCGATTCCACGGGAAATCTCTACGGCGTCACTTCATTAGGCGGCGCGTTCAATCAGGGCACTGTATACAAGTTCATCCCGCCCGCGAAAGCTGGCGGGAAGGGAACCGAGTCAATCCTGTTTTCTTTCGGCGGAGGTTCATTGAGTTCCGGCATCACTCCGGTTGGCGACATCGTCTTCGATACTGCCGGAAATCTCTACGGCGTGACCACCGCCGGAGGCAACGGCGTTGGCGATGGCGTTGTATATCAGTTGCAACCTGCAACCGGCGCCTGGATCGAAAACGTACTCCTCGACTTCAACGGCACCACCGGAAGAAATCCGGCAGCCGGACTCACTTTCAATCCCGCCAACGGTTCACTCTACGGCACGACCTCCGCCGGCAATCCGATGAAAGCCGGCAGCGGCATCGTGTTCCAGTTGACACCGCCGGCCGTGAAGGGCGGAGCCTGGACGGAGACCACATTGTACGACTTTACATTCTTCGTCAACGGCGCCTTACCCGCAGGCCGTATCCTGATAGACTCCAGTGGAAACCTGGACGGTACCACTCTGAACGGCGGCCTCTACGGCTGCGACGGTTACTGCGGCGTCGTCTACCAGGTCACTCCGTAAGCAGGGTGTCGCCGGTCAGATCGTCGCGAAGCTATGTCCAAGTCAATTCGGAAGATTACCGCGCTGTGCTTCGTCGTTCTCGCTTCGATCTTTTCGCGTTCTTCTGACAAGACCGTTCCCCGAACACCCTCCGACTCCTCGCACTTCATCATCTTCGTGACCAATGAGAAATCGGGGGACCTCAGCGAGATCGACTCCTCCACTTTCCAGGTGATAGCCACCATTCCTCTGGGCAAGCGTCCGCGCGGCATACACGCCAGCCCTGACCACAGGTATCTCTACATTGCCCTAAGCGGCTCGCCCATCGCGGGCCCCGGAGTGGATGAAAGCAAACTCCCTCCGCCCGACAAAACCGCCGACGGCATCGGCGTCTTCGACGTGCAGCAGAACAGACTCATTCGACTCATTCCCTCCGGCTCCGACCCGGAGAATTTCGACATCACCAAAGACGGCCGCACCATCATCGTCTCGAACGAGGATGACTCCAAGGCCAGCTTCGTTGACATCGCCAGCGGCAAGGTAACGAAATCAGTTCCGGTAGGAGAAGAGCCTGAAGGAGTGAAGGTAAGTCCAAACGGCAAGTTCGTCTATGTCACTTCGGAAAACACCGGAACAATTTCGGTCATCGACGTCGCCACAGCCACGCTGATCAAAACCATCAAAGTCGGCCGCCGCCCTCGTTCAGTAGCGTTCCTGTCCGACGGCTCCCGCGCCTACGTCAGTGCCGAAAATGACGCAGCCGTCACGGTCGTCGATACGGCAAAGAATGAAGCGATTCAAACCATCGCACTGGGCGAGCCGGGAAAGATCAAACCAATGTCTGTTCTGATCTCTCCTGACGGCGCAACCGTCTACGTAAGCACGGGCCGCGGACACAAACTCTTCGTCATTGACACCGCCACCAACCATGTCACCAGATCGCAGGAAATTGGCGAGCGACCCTGGGGCATCGACCTCTCTCCCGACGGCAAAACCCTCTTCAGCGCCAATGGACCGTCGAATGACGTGTCGGCGGTGAATCTGAGCAGCCTGAATGTGACGACAAAAATCAAGGTCGGCGACGGGCCCTGGGGTATAGTTGCGCTGCCACACTGATTCTGCGCCGAAGGCAGCCTAAAACTCCCGCCGCCCCTCCATCGCCTTCAGCATCGTGATCTCGTCGGTGTACTCGATGTCACTGCCGACCGGGATGCCCATGGCAATGCGCGTCACCTTCACGCCCGCGCGCTTGAGATGCTGCGAGAGATAAGTCGCGGTGGCCTCGCCTTCCACCGTGGGATTGGTGGCGACGATCACTTCATCCACGTTGCCCGCATCGACGCGGCTGATGAGGTTCGCAATTCGCAACTGCTCAGGCCCCACGCCGTGCAGCGGAGAAAGCGATCCGTGCAGCACATGGTACACGCCGTTGAAATGCTTGGTCTTCTCGATGGCCGCAATGTTGGTGGGTTCTTCGACCACGCAAACCAGGCGCTGGTTGCGGGTCAGGCTGGTGCAGTAGACGCAGGGATCGACGTCGGTGATGTTGTTGCACACCGAGCATAGCCGCAAGCTGGCTTTAACGTCGCGCACAGCCGCCGCCAGCGCCTCGGCATCTTCGTCGCTCGAGCGCAGAATGTAGAAGGCCAGCCGCTGCGCGCTCTTCGAGCCCACGCCCGGCAGCTTCTTCAACTCGTCAATCAGCCGCGACATCGGCTCCGCAAATTTCGACATAGAGAAAATGTAGTAATTGGGTAATTTAGTAATTTGAAAAACTTACGGCAGATTTTGCAGTCGGGGGAATTGGCAAATTACCCAATTACTAAATCACAAAATTACTCAATCCCCTGTACGCCCATCCCGCCCAGCATTCCGCCCACGGTCGACTGCATCGCTCCATCCACTTTGCGCGCCGCTTCGTTCACCGCAGCGAGCACCAAATCTTGCAGCATCTCGACGTCACCCGATTTCACCGCTTCAGGATCGATGTGCAGGCTCAACAGCTGCTTGCGGCCGTCCATCTTCGCGGTCACCGTTCCCCCGCCTGACGACGCCTCGACCACGGTCTCCTGCATCTTCTTCTGGAGCGTCTCGTACTGCGCCTTGGCTTTTGACATTAGTTCTTGCAGATTGAACCCACCCATAATGCTTTACCGTTTTTCCTTATAGTCAATCACCGTGCGAATCGCGGCGCCGAACTTTTCTTGCAGGCGGCGCACGACAGCATCCTGCTCGGCACGGCCCCGGCCGCCAATTGCCGAGTTCACAGCGCCCGATCTAGCGGTCCCGTTACTCTTTCCTTCTGTTGTCATCGCTGCGCCTGCAACAATCTTGAGCTTCACGGCGCGTCCCAGTATGCCGCTGGCCGAAGCAATCGCCAGCCGCCTGGCATCGGTGCTCAGCGACATGTCGACTACGGTCTGCGACTCCGCTACCTTGATCACAACTTCATTGCCTTCCACCGACCATTCGCCCGCTTCAAGCATCGACCCCAGGATGCGCTGATTGCCATCCATCAGCGCTTGCAGCACGGCGCTTTGCAGCTTCTCGGTAGGCGTGCCTGATGCCACGACCGCTGCCTGGGTTTGCGGCGCAACATGCATTTGTGGCGGCTGCACCTGCGGAACTTCGGGTGCGCTCTCGCTGAGATTCGCAGGCGCGGCAGCGCCCATGATCACTCGCGCCGCTGAGCCTCCACCTCCGACGCTGCGCGGACCATTCGCAGGTACTGAATCCAAAGCAGACTCCTGCCGCGGCCCGCCTTTGCGCGCGGAATCAGCCGCGAACGGAGAAACTTGACTCTGCCGCGCGGGCGCAACCGCCTCCGCGCGCCGAGCCTCACCCGCGACACCCGAGGCCGAAGCCACGATCGAAGGCCGCGCCGGCGTTCTCGACCCGTCCCCTGTAGCGTTCGAAGAAGCAGCTACGTCGCTCAGCAGTTGCTCGATCGGCAGCAACCGCTGTGCGTGCGCCATCTTCAGCAGCCCGAGTTCCAGGTGGAAGCGCTGCTCCTGCTTGTATCCCAGTTCGCCGTGAGTGCGCAGCATGATTTGCAGATGCCGCGTCAGATCTTCTTCGCCGAACAGTTTCGCGACGCGCTCCACGCGCTCGCGCTCTTCACTCGATATCTGGAGCAGGGAAGAGTCCTTGCCCGCAATTTTGGCGACGGTCGCATTGCGCAGGAAGCGGACCATTTGCCTGGCAAAATGCGTCGGGCTATGTCCCTCGCCGATGAGGTGGTCGACCTGCCGCAGCACTTCTTCGCTGGCGCCGCGCGCAATCGCCTGCATCACATTTTCCAGTACGTGCGCCGGCGCTGCACCGACCAGGTTGCGCACCGAATCAGCCGTAATCTTTCCGCTCGACGATGCAATCGCCTGATCGAGAATCGACAGCGCGTCGCGCATGGATCCGTCTCCGGCTTCAGCCAGCAGCGCGAGGGCATCGTCATCGGCTTCAATCTTTTCGCGGCCGACAAGATCGCGCAGTTGTCCGACAATGTCGTCGAACTTCACGGCGCGGAAACTGAAGTGCTGGCAGCGCGAGCGAATCGTCTGCGGAATATCCTCGGGCTGCGTGGTCGCCAGCATGAAGACAATATGGTCGGGCGGCTCTTCCAAAGTCTTAAGCAAAGCGTTGAAGGCGGCGTCAGTAATCTGGTGAGCTTCGTCGAGAATGTAAATCTTGAAGCGATCCCGAGCCGGACGGTAGCGCGCCGCCTCGCGCAACTCGCGGATCTCATCGATGCCCCGATTGGTAGCAGCGTCGATCTCGATCACGTCCACCGCGTTGCCGGCGCGAATCTCGGTGCACGACTCACACACGCCGCAAGGCTCCACCACCGGCTTGTCGCCTGTCTTTGAGGAAGACCGGCAATTCAACGCCGCCGCCAGAATGCGCGCCACAGTGGTCTTTCCAATGCCGCGATGTCCGCTGAAGATGTAGCCGTGTGCCGTGCGCCCTTGTTCGAGCGCGTTCTGCAAGGTGCGCGTGACGTGCTCTTGTCCGATCACCTCGGAGAATTTCTGCGGCCGGTATTTGCGCGCCAGGACGGTGTAGCTCATGAGCAGGAAGACACGATTATACGCGATTGGAAGGACGGGGTCCGCCACGGGCAGAATATCTCGCTGCCTCTGTCCGGGTGCGCTTTCGACTTCGCATCGCGCTCTTAAGGCGCAAGGAGGTCGGTACTACAATGGTCGATGTAGCGAATTCTAGCGGCGGGGAGGGCGACCGTGTTTCTGCACAGAGCCAACAAGGGGTCCAAGACGCGGGCCGTTGGCTCGTACAAAAGAATGTATCTCGGCTTCCTACGAGCTATCCACCAGACACAACTTGTGTCTGCTGTTGCAGAGCATTCACTTCATGATTTTCCCAAGGGCCTTCCGCCCTCAGCCGCCAGCGCGGTAAGGGAAGTCTTCAATAAAATGGGCTCCGCTTTGTTAGTTGCCGCCTCACGCGCCGACGCTGGAGAAACCGATCCTGTTCCCCCAAGGGGCTCTCTTCACGCGGCCGTTCCGACAAAACCGAAGCGCATGCCGCGGCAGCCTGACAATGAAGCCACTGAAATCGCGATCGATGCGCTCTATTTGATGCTGGCTCAGGACCTCCGGAGGAGAATCCGATCGCCCTCGCTAGACCTTGGGAAACAATTCCAGATTCTGACCCGCTACCAAGCCGTCGCCATGTTGTATGCACACGTGGATGCGTTTTTCGGAGATACATTGAGGGTCATCTGCCGAACAAGGCCCGAGGTCTTACGCAGCGGCAGACAGTTGACTTGGGAGACCGCCCTAAGTTTTGGGAGCATGGGGGATCTGGCAGGGACGCTCGCAGAACAATTCATTTACGAATTCGGGTGGAAGACGCTCGTGGATCGTATAGAGCTCTTCCGCTCCAAATGTGGCGTAGATCTCGTTATCGCTGTCGATGAATTGGAATTGTTGACGCTGTTCGAACAACGGCGACACCTGATCATTCACAACGGAGGCGTTGTGACGGCCAAGTACATCGCCGATACCGGCGACACCCATGCAAAGCTCGGGCGACAGATCGCGATATCACGTGACGAGGTTCGTTCGCTCGGCCACGCAGTTATGATGCTAGGAAGCAATCTGTGTTCCGCGGTCGCGGTCAAATTTCTGGGGGCTAAGCCGTCAGATTTAACTCAGGTATGGAAGAGTGCCAAGCCCGAACAAGGCCGAGTGTTGGCTAGAAACGGCGCTGATGTCCGCCGCTAGCCGACGGAAGATCCGCGCCAATTGGTCCGCACCGAGAGCTTGCTAAGACCCCACGGCAAGCGATACGCTAGTTCGTCAACTGGAGTGCGGTAGCGGTGAGACCCTGCGGAGTTGGCATGGGCCGTGCTAAGGAGCGTGTGTTTATGCAATTGAAGCTGGCAACACGAACCAAGGATGGAATTCTAATAGTGGATTGCAGTGGCCGGATCGTGTTTGGCGAAGAATCTTCGCTCATGCGGGATGCGGTCAAGAAGGCCGTGTCAGAGAACAATCGCATCGTCCTCAATCTGGGCGAGGTGAGCTACATCGATTCCGGCGGCTTGGGCACGTTGGTGGCCCTGCGCACCACCGCGCAAAATGCGGGCGGCACAATTAAACTGACCAACTTGACCAAGCGCGTGGGGGACTTGCTGCAAGTCACCAAGCTGCTCACGGTTTTTGACGTATACAACTCAGAGGCGGAGGCCGTCGAATCTTTCCGCAAGGCGGCGTAAGATCAGCCCACCGTCCGCGGCGCATGAGCCGCGCTGGGCATCCCCTGAATGCTCCCACGCATCATCTTTCTTCTATGCCTGCTGATCAGTGCCAGCGGGCTCGTATCTCCGCCAGTCGCGCTGGCGATGGGACTCGTGTTCGGTCTGGCTCTTCCTCATCCGTATAGCAGCGCGACAAAAAACCTCTCCAAGTATCTGCTGCAGGCCTCCGTTGTCGGACTGGGCTTCGGAATGAACCTGCATCAGGTTGTGCAGGCGGGACGCAGCGGTTTCGTTTACACCCTCCTCGGCATCAGCTTCGCATTGCTCGCCGGCATGGGCTTGGGCACGCTGCTGGGCGTGCAGCGAGTGCCGGCATTTCTGATCTCCACAGGCACTGCGATTTGTGGCGGCAGCGCCATTGCCGCCGTCGGTCCAATCACGCAGGCTAGCGATGAAGAAATGGCCATCGCGCTGGGCACCGTCTTCGTGCTGAATTCCGTGGCGTTGCTGATTTTCCCCGCCATTGGCGCAGCGCTCAAACTCACGCAATCGCAGTTTGGGCTGTGGGCTGCTCTGGCTATTCATGACACCAGTTCGGTAGTGGGCGCGGCGGCCAAGTATGGCGCCGAGGCCCTAGCCGTCGCGACCACGGTGAAGCTGGCGCGCGCGTTGTGGATTGTTCCACTCTCGATCGGAACCGCTGTTGTGCGCGGGGCCAAGGCGAAGATTCAATGGCCATGGTTCATCGGTTTGTTTTGCCTGGCTGCCGTATGCAACACATATCTGCCCGGTGGCGCGAACGTCTATGCTGTCGCCGTGAAAGTTGCGAAGATTGGATTGACCGCAACGTTATTCTTGATCGGCAGCGGCATCTCGGTCGCGACCATCAAGCGCGTGGGGCATCGCCCGCTTCTGCAAGGGATTATCCTGTGGTTGCTGGTCTTAGTGGGATCGCTGTGGCTAATTCGCCTGGGATGGATCGCGCTGTGAAACAGGGAAGCAAGGACTCGCGAAAGCGGTCAGCTAAAAAACCTCCGGACCAATCGTCGAAGATGCGGATGCGAATCGAGTCCGCCATTCGAAGCATTCCCCAAGGTAAGGTGTCCACGTACGGGGCGGTGGCGCGAGCAGCGGGTCTTCCGGGCGCAGCGCGGCTGGTGGCGCGGGTGTTGAATCGTGGGTTCGGGTTACCTTGGCAACGCGTGCTGGGCGCCGGCGGAGAGATCAAGCTGCGCGGTGATTCCGCTATCGAGCAGCGCCTGCGATTGGAATCAGAGGGCGTGCGCTTCCGCGGCCGCAAAGTGGACATGAAGGCGCACGAATTCAGGTTTAAGTTCCGCAACACTTCCATGCGGCCCCACTGATCACTATTGGCCCTGGAAGTCGTCGCCATGCTGTCCTTCCGCCAGCCTGCTAATTCAGTCATCTCAAGTTTAATTCCCGCCGAAGTCAGGAAAATCCCTATGTACTCTGTAAATGCCTAACCGTACTATCCACCGCTGGTAGTCGTCTCAAACTCTGAATTCGAAGGTTGAAGTCAACTCTTTCGGTGACAACCGTTCCCCTAGCCCAGGGGCAGAGGATATCCACATGCGCAAAGGTAGGTTTGTCGTTGGCTGTGCCGTCGCAGCATTGCTGGCCGTTTCAATCTTGATCTTGCCTCAGTTCGCACTCGCAGCCACGCCCTCTTCCGGTACGCTTTCCGGCAACGGCACGCTGACCTACACCGGCACCACCGTCACCGAGAATCCGGCCAACTTCGACCCTAGCACGTGCCAGACCGCGGGCTACTGCGATGTGTTTACTCTGACCGTCAACGTATCGAGTTCATTTCGGACAGCCCACCCAAAGTTTCGCGTGAACATTACGTTCGGATGGACTGGCAACACGAATGAGTTCGATATGTACGACTACTTCAACGGCGCCGTGATTGACGCTTCCGCGAATAGCTTCGTGACCAGCCAGTTGACTCGGCTCGAACATCCCGCGAATGGGGTTTACACAATATATTCCAGCATGTCGCTTGGCGCGCCCGGGACGGCCTATACCGGCACCGTGACACTGCAAGCCACACCTCCAGCCATCCAGACGATTGCCAGCACTTATACCGCAGATCCAGACGGCAAGTTCGGTTCGCAAATGTTCCAGTTCACGTCAGACCAGCAATTGGTCGCAACTTCGTCGAGTGGTTCCGCGGGGCAGGATGTTGAGCCCGGCATTGTGATTGATCCCTTTGGCAACATTTATGTATCCGCCATCGAAGGCGTTCCGGCGGGATCGGACCTGTGGCGCTCTACCGACTATGGAAACACCTTCACTTTTCTAGGGAAACCTGACCAAGGAGCGGGCGGAGGAGACGAAGACCTGGCCGTCGGTGTTCCCTTCGCCGCCGATCAACTCTTCGGCGACAGCACCGGACGGCTCTATTACTCCAGTTTGAACCTGGCTGACATTGACCTCCAGACTTCCACCAACGAGGGTAACAGCTTTGTTCCCGGAGACTCCCCCGCGAAAGTTGTGGACCGTATGTGGTTCGCAGCAGCTGGCACCGCTCGGGACTATCTGATCACGCTCCAGGCTGGCGCTGATTTAACTGGTACCGATAGCCTGATCGTTACTGAGTCGGACGATGGCGGTATCACCTACCCGAACGGCGCAGTCATCAATCAGGCGATATTGGCCGGCACACCGGAGACCGGCTTCCATTCCAACATCGTTGCCTATCCGGGAGTTTTGGGTGGACCGAGTCCCAATAGCTCAGTTTACACCACCTTCACTTCCCCCAATGGAGTGGATCTGTACGTTGCTTCATGCGCGGCGCCATGCAATCTTCCCGTACTTCCTTCAGGCGGGCCGCCCTCGAAGCTCAACTTCACCTCAATCCTCGCCTTCACTGCGCCTCCGGGCGCTTCGGTAGGAAACGTCTTTACTCCTATCGCAGTCGATAACGATGGCAATGTCTATGTTGCTTTCAGCATGCAGCAACTCGACACCAACGGCAATCAAACCGGCCAGAACGTCTACGTCATCTGGTCAACGAATGGCGGCAAGACCTGGTCGAAGGCGCTGCAAGTAAATAATCCGGGCGATCCCGCAACCGCGACCGGAATGCTGCCGTGGCTCACCGCTGGAGATCAAGGCAACATAGGAGTCTTCTGGTACGGCACAGACGTCGTCGGCAACCCGAACGATCAAACAATCTTCGCCAGTGCCAAGTGGAAGATCTTCTACGCGTTTGTGAACACAACCACCACCAAGCCCTCCGTGCAATACGTGGTGGCCAGCGGCACCAGCACGGGCACGACGGATCAGATGGCAGGCGTTGTTCATTATGGCTCCATTTGCACGCAAGGTCTCAATTGCGATCTCAGTGTTCCTCCGGGCAATCGTGAACTGGCGGAGTACTCCGAGTTGACGCATGATCCGCTTGGCATGATTCACATGGCGTTCTCGGAAGACAACGTGACCGCCGGCTCTGCTTTTACCTGGTACTCGAAACAAACTGCCGGGCCGGGCCTGATTCCGAATGTGGGTACAGGCGCTGGCTACTTCAACATTGGAAGCGGCACTGGGAATGTCGGTTTCCTGGTTGGAACGAAGACAGTCTCGGGTATCCGCGAGGGGACGCTGAGTTATCTCGATACTTCCGCTCACATCCTGCTTACAGATACGACCGGATTCTCGACGGTGAAAGTGGGGACCAATACGGTTCAGGCTACAGGTGTCGGGACGTTGCAAGACGGCTCGAGCGTGATCTTCAGTGCGACCGGCACTGCGGGTGGAGCGGGCACGGGCGCGTTCTCGATCTCCTGGCCCGGATACAGTGCGTCGGGAACGCTGGTGCAGGGACTGATTGTCAAATGAAGATCGTCAAATTGAAGATCGTCTAGGTGAAGATCGTTAAGTGAAGCGAGGCCGCAGTGCAGGACTGGGACAGCCGAGGTGGCTGTCCCAACACTTTTGTTCTTGCCAACGACTAACGGCTAACGACTGGTCTTGAACTGTTCGTCGATTTCCACCTGATATCCCGTAACCATCTTGTTAGTTTCGTTGGCCATGCCGACGATTGCCATCAACTCCTGGAACATAGCGTCGGTCATGCCTTTCTTCTGCGCCGATACTGTGTGCGAGGCGATGCAGTAGTTGCATTGATTCGTAACGCTGACTGCGACGTAAATCATTTCTTTGGTCAGCGGATCGAGCGCGCCGGGAGCCATGATCTGCTTGATGTCTTCCCAGGTGCGCTTGAGTGTGGCCGGATTGTGCGCGATGGCTTTCCAGAAATTGTTGATCCAGTCGGTCTTGCGCGTGGCCATGATGTCGTCGTAAACCGCGCGCACTTCCGGGCTGGCGTCTTTGTATTCGATGAGTCCGAGCGTTGCCATGAGCTCTCCGGCTTTAAGTCACCACGGAGGCACGGAGTTACGGAGAAAAGCAAAATTAAGATGTTCTCCGTGTCTCCGTGACTCTGTGGTGATTATGTTCTTACTACTTCGGCAGTTCGCCGCTCAACAGCTTCTCCAACGCAGCCGCGGGGCAGCGCACTCCCACGAAGAACTGGCCGAACAGCGCGTACACGGCGCTGACGTGGTCGAAACGCATTTCGTAGATCAGCTTCTTGAAGACCAGCGGATCGTCGGCGAACAGATCGACGCCCCATTCCCAATCGTCAAAGCCAATTGAGCCCGTGATGATCTGCTTCACTTCGCCGGCGTAGCGGCGGCCTACCAGTCCATGCTCGCCCATCTGGCGGGCGCGCTCTTCGAGGGGCAGCGTATACCAGTTCTTGTCTTCACCGCGCAGCCGGTTCATGGGATAGAAGCAGAGGTACCGGTTCGGCGGAATCTCGGGGAACAGCCGCGGATGCATCGCTTCTCGATGCCGTCCGAGTTTGCATTCGATCTCGGCCTTCCATTGGTCGGAGTACGGTTGAATGCCTTGATCCACAAGCTCTTTGTAAATCTTGAGCGTGGAGTCGTAGAGACCGAGTTCGATAATGGACAAATAAGAAGATGTGGGCTCGAGGTAATCGCTGAGTCGCAGGCCGGCCAGTTTGAGTTCCGCCTGGTTAAGGTCGGCAAACGACTTGCGGAAGTGTACGAGCATCAAGTCGCCCTTGTGGCCGATCAACGAGAAGAGCGCAGATTGCCCGCCTGAGTTCTTCTCGATTTCGCCCAGTGCTGCCGCAGCTTCTTGCGCGATTGCCGATCGTGTCGAATCGGGCAGAGCGCGCCAGGCTGTCCAGCGGAAGCGCATCATCTGGTGCAGGACGCTGTAGCCCTCGGTCGTGAGCGGCACGGCGGGAATCACGTCGGCGGCGGTTTGCGGACGGACTGGCGGATTGGCTGTCGTCGTCATTGTCATTGGTCTCTCGGGATGTGTGCTCATGATTTCAGCATCCATTGTACGCAAGCGGCGCGAGGGCAGCGAGTCTGGCGTTTACAATCATGCTGGCGCTTGCGGCGGACCGCCATCTCTCATGAGAAAACTGATCCCGGCTGTTTGCGTTGTCCTTCTGTCAGCGGTCTCACTGTCGGCACAGGGCAAGCGCCTCTGGGTGCTGCGCGCGCCGGGCGAGATGGTCGAGTACAATTCGTCAACCTTCGCGGCCAAGCAAACTGTGAAGGTTCCTGCGGATGCTGTGGCATCGCCGCAGAACTTGTCTGTCAATCATCTGGGACAGATGCTGTTTGCTCCACCCATCGCTTTGCCGCTTGCAGAGGGCGATCTCGCGGCCGAGCGCAAGGTCTGGTTCTGGGACGGCCACACGGCGACCACGCTTTCGCGCGATGTCTCCCGCACCACCGCTACAACAGGATCAAACTTTGCCATCACCGAGTCTGCTCCTGTTCCTGCTCTCTCCTCCGATGGCACGCATCTTTATTGGTTCTCGAACCAGGCTCGCCGCTTGCAGCGTGATGGCGTCGATCTCTCAACTAAGACAACCTGGTCAGGCTGGCGAACCGATCTTGCTGGTGCGGGCCGGCAGGACGTGGCTTCGATCGCCTTGGCTGAGTGTTCGTGTCCGACGGGAAGCTGTGAGGAGAGTTGTCCTTACTGCGAGGTGTGGGTTCCGGACGATGGCGTTGGCAAGTTCTTTCTGCTGACGCAATTCGTTGCGGGAAAGACTCAACCCATTTACAAGGCAAGCTCTTTGTATGAAGAGAGCGGCGGCAAGTGGGCGGCGACGGCGGTTGATCCGCCGCTGCGGCGTGTGCTGGACGCGGCGAATGCTGGCGCAATTCTGGAAGCGATTCCCGACACGGGTTGCTGCGGCTGGGAGAATCAGAGCGACGATCAGACGCTGCTGCATCTTCATGGCAAGACATTGATCGTGTTCGATGAACTTGCCGCGTACAAGAATCCTGACTACGACGTTAGCTTCTACACTGAGAGCGGCAAGTTGTCGCCCGATCTCGGCGCTCTGGCGCTGACCACCGTCGCTACCGCGCAGCCGAACAAGGCGATTCAACTCTCCGAGCAGGGACAGGCGAATCCGGAAGAGTCGCAACGCATTCGCAAGGCGTTGCTCGATTTGCCGGCGGTCGAGGTGAAGAGCGTGGAGGAGTCTCCGCGGCGCATCGCATTCATTCCGCATGCAACCCTCGTCGGCTGGATCAGCGACAAAGAGATTCTCATCGTCGAGGGACATCTGCTGGTCGCTTACAACGTGGCCAGCGGGGCGCGGCGGAAGTCGAGCATTCACGTTGAGGATGCGGCGCACGTGTTTCTGCGGTGAGTGCCGCGAGTCCCGGCGTTGTGGAATTCTCCCTCAAAATAAAGTTTGGGCGAATCCGGCGGAACCAGACCAGTTCGTCGGATCGGGCGGATTTCGGATGAAAAAAATTTGTGCCGATCCGGCGGAAAGCCTTGTCCAGCGCGGGTTTCGTGAAAGTGGACTTCGCAAAATCTTGTTGTCAAAGAACTTAGATACCAAAATCTTGATAACAAACCGCTTAGCGGGGCAGGTTTCGCGCTGGGCGGACCGTCACTGCCTCGGCCATGATCGCGCGAATTGGATGCGGGGCGCAAGGTCAGATGTCACAATGAGGCTGTGGAAAACTTGGGATTCAAATCCAAACGAACGGAAGATACACCCGTAGCCTGACCTTCGATAAGGACCACGCCCGCACGAAGGGAAATCCCACAACCATCGGCTGACGGAATGCGCACCTTTCGAAAAACCGCGAAAGGTGCGGCAGCCTCAGTTGTAGTGGCGTCAGCATAAAATCGAAGGTGAGCCAGCCCCCAAAAGCAACATAGTGACGTTGTGACATTCGGTGGATTCCATCAGCAAGACAGTGGTAGGCTCGGTCCAGAGGTGGTTTCTATGCCCCGAAAAACTGTGGACCCAAAGGCGGATGAACTGCGCCTGTTGCTTGAAGGCCGAGGCTGGCAAGTTGAATGCGAGTGGCAACTTGATGGATGGCACTTTGCCCTGACAAGCCGTGCGGATCAACCGCGAAACATTGTCATCTTTGCGCGTGAAGTGTTCGACGATTGGACTGCGAAAGAGATTCTTCACAGGCTGGAACGTGACAATTGGGAACTTACAGTTGGGTCCAACCGAGGTAGGAATATTCTGTATTACACGAACCAAGGCTTTCGATTAAGGGCCGCATAACCAACATGAGGTGAAGCAACATGGTTAATGATTTTGATGATTTTGCAGCGAAGCACAAGAAGGAAGGCGATGATCGCAAGAGGCTTGCCGAAGAGATGGGGCCTGAATGGGTGGTGCTGAAGGGTTTTGTCGCTGCTCTTGCTCAGGATGGTAAAGAGTTTGACGGTCGCAAATTAGAGTGGTCTCCTGACGCAGAATGTCTGGTCTTAGGTGACGTTGCTGCTTACTTCCTGCACCGTGAGAGAAATGGAAAACCGCAGGATTGCCTAATTCGTTTTGATCGTAGACCAGCTCCGCTGGGTAAGCACTGGCATGATGAACAATCACCGTTAACACCGGTGGCTTGGTCTTTGGAACCAACGCTTGTTGATGACAGGTTTCATTGGTCAATTACGAATGTTGGAGTGCCTCGACCTGATTCTTCGTCGGCGGACTTATCACAAAAGGTTGGAAAGAAACTTGCCGAGTACCATCTGGCCTATCGGAAACATTACGAAGGCTGGAGTCCTGCAAAGATAACCGGATAGACAGGGGTCCGGTGGCTGACTGGCCGATCTTTGCGATGCCACGACTGAGGCTGCCGTACCTTTCGCGGTCTTCGAAAGGTGCGCTTTCCGTCAGCCGGTAGTTGTGGACTTCCTGATGCTCCGATGGCCTTGATCGGGTTCCACCAACCTGTAGCCCGACGCGATACCCTCGACATCAGCGACCCGGGCACTATTCTATTCTGCGGAGTGAGTTCGGGATAGTGTGAAAGTTTCTGCGAAGTCATGGCACGTTCAGGCTGCGGGAAGGTCGGTAAATTCCCGCTGCCCCGCAGTTGGAGCGCGCACCCTTCGAAAACCGCGAAGTGCGCGGCAGCCTCAGTCGTGATGGGAGGCGTAGACAGCCCACCTACGGCCTTAAGCTACGGTTCATTCCGGACCGCTTACGGGGCGCTGGAAGCGCCGCTCTTCCACGGTACTCCCGACGGCGCGACATCCCATAGTTTCCTAGACAACTTCAAAGGCGACAGACCGTAGAGTCCGTCCCACACGCCTACAATATTTGTGCGCCCCATTCGTCTACATCTGTAGATGAAGGACGCGGCGAGCCTGGAGCGGATGAGCCTGGAACAGGACCGGCGGATCTCCGAGGTGGTGGGGCGGGAGCAGTCCCGGCTGCGCAATTTTATACGGCGGCGTGTGCCTGATCCGCGCGATGCGGAAGACATTCTCCAGGAAGTGTTCTACGAGCTGGTGGAGGCGAATCGGCTGCTGATGCCGATTGACCACGTGACCGGCTGGCTGTTTCGCGTCGCGCGCAACCGCATCATTGATCTCTTCCGCAAGAAGAGGCCGGAGAGCTTTGGTTCGGAGAGCGTTGGTTCGGAGAGCCTTAGCGATGCCGCGGTCGAGGGGGAAGGCGGCGAGGTATTGCGGATCGAAGACCTTTTGCCATCGCCCGATGCCGGGCCGGAAGCGCTCTTCGCCCGCAGCGTGCTGCTTGATGAGTTGGAACAGGCGCTCGATGAACTGCCGGAGGAGCAGCGCGAGGCGTTTGTGGGACACGAGATCGAGGGGCGCAGTTTCAAGGAGATGTCCGCTGAAACCGGTGTGAGCGTGAACACGCTGCTCTCGCGCAAACGCTACGCGGTGCTGCATCTGCGGGAACGATTGAAAAGTATTTACGACGAGTTTACGAAAGCGTGAGGAAACGAATATGAACAAGAAAAGATGGTTTTACCTGGGCCCGCTGGCGATTCTGGCGATGGCGCTATTTATCGCGGTCGGCGGCGAGGTGGTGATGAAACTGTGGAACTGGCTGCTGCCGGCGCTCTTCGGCTGGCGCCAGATCACGTTCTGGCAAGGGCTTGGGATTCTGGTGCTGTGCCGGATCCTCTTCGGCGGTTTTGGTGGACACGGGGGGCACCGCTCCAAGTTTCGCGGTCGCATGCGGGAACGCTGTGCGAGGATGACGCCTGAGGAGCGGGAACGGTTTCGGCAAGGCATCCGCGAAGGTTGGGGCTTTGGGCCGCCGGCGAGTGAGAGCAAGGAGCCATGAGGCATGAGCCGGTCTCCGGCATGGGCTCGGAAAATTAAGGAAAAATTGGAACCTGCCGATTAAGAGAATGGGATTGTATCCGTTGTTGTTGCTCTCAAATCGACAGATTCGATGTCCGGTGTACAGCCAGTACCGAGGCAACCCTGGGTCATAGCATTCGTCAGGCGCTGGCGCCTGTATCTTGCTTTGGCCGTGGGCTCCATTCTTCCGCTATTGCTGTTTTTGTACGCCAGTCACCGGCTGGTGCGAAAGATCGAGATCAACAGCGTATTGGCCCAGAGTCAGCAGGCCGCGGATACTGCCGGGAGAGTGATTGAGGGCAGACTTACCGATGCTCGATTAGCGGTTGAATCGTTTGCTGCAGACCCGGTCACGGTCGATGTATGGGCGCACCGCGACATTCAGGACTTGACCGCGCGACTGCGCGAAGCACACGACCTGGAAGACGAAGTCACATTTTGGAGCATGTACGACTCCAAGGGGCTTCTCCGCGTAGGTTATCCCGAATCCGGCGCCGATCTCAACAGAAACGTTGCTTCCTCCGACTGGTTTGCTGGCGCCGAACAGAGTCGCACCGCGCAGGTTTCGACCGGCTCGCGAGACGTGAACATGCCCAAGGCTTTCGTTATTACTGTGGCGGCGCCGATAGCTTGTGGACAATGCGGTGTGCTGGCAACAACCTATACACCCCAAACCATCCGGAGCTGGCTCGTTCCGATGCAACTCGGGGCCACGAACTGGATCTCGGTGGTGGACCACAATGGCATCATCATTGTTGCGCCGGATCGCGATCCATCCGCCTATCTCCGGGATGTAAGCGCGCACGAGAGCGTAAGGAAGGCCATCATGGGCCAAAGCGGCGCGGAGTTCGTTTGGCAGGATGGAAAGCAGACGCTGGTAAGCCGCCATCCGCTTTCGTCGCTCGGTTGGGCCGTCCTGGTGGAGATTCCACTCGAGGAAATCGACAAGGAGCTTTGGAAGTATGAACGGCCGGTCGGCCTGCTTACCTTGCTGTTCTATGGCATTGCTCTGGTCATTGGAAGCACAGTCGCCGTACTGTACAGGCGACTTCGGGAGAGCAGAGAGCATGTCCAACAGATTCTAACCGCATCTCATGATGCGTTTATCGGCATCGATGAGCGCGGCACTATTACCGATTGGAACCCACAGGCGGAAGTGTTGTTTGGGTATTCCTCGGCAGAAGCTGTGGGCCAGCCGCTGCATGCAACGATTATTCCGCCGCGCCACCGCGATTCTCATGTATACGGACTCAAGCGGTTTCTCAAGACTGGGAAGGCGGTGTTGCTGAACCGGCGATTGGAGTTGGCCGCCCTTCACCAGAACGGCCGCGAGTTCCCGATTGAACTTTCGATTTCGCATGTCTCCAGTTCGGGAAGAAGTTCGTTCAACGCGTTCATACACGATATTTCCGAACGCAAACGGGCGCAGGAGGAAATTCTCAACCTGAACAGGGAGCTTTCCCGTGAAATTGCGGAACTCGAGGCAAGGAACAAAGAACTGGAAGCATTCAGTTACTCAGTCTCTCATGACGTCCGCGCACCTCTCCGCCACATCATCGGGTTTTCCGGGATGCTGTCCGAGGAATTCGCCCAGGACTTGACTCCGGCTGCGCGGGGTTACCTGGAAAAAATCCAGAACGGCGCCCTGCGTTTGCAACAAATGGTGGACGATCTCCTGAGCTTTTCGCGGCTGGGAGCGCAAGAACTGAAGCTGCATCCAACCGATCTGGCGGCCTTAGTGAAGCAGGTAATCTCAGAGTTGCAGCTTGAGTTAGATGGGCGGAAGATAAACTTCGAGGTTTCTTCTCTTCCCAATGTTGAGTGCGATGCCAGCCTGATAAAACAGGTTTTTTGGAACTTGATCGCGAACGCCATAAAGTTTACGGCTGCGCGCGCGAGCGCTCTCATTGAAATTGGCCACAATCAACGGGACGGAACGAGCGTATTCTTCATTCGCGACAACGGCGCCGGTTTCAATATGAAATACGCCGACAAGTTGTTCGCTCCCTTTCAGAGGCTGCATTCGCAAGAAGAGTTCGCGGGTACCGGAGTGGGACTGGCGATTGTGCAACGAGTGATTTTGAAACATAAAGGACGGATCTGGGCCGAGGCGCAAATTGATGTTGGCGCTACCTTCTTCTTTACTCTGGAAGCTCCACTTGCAGAGCCTGCGAAAGCCCTGGCCACGACGGCATAGAAAAAGCCGCAGGATCGGTGAACGACTCGGAATCTGTGGCCCGTGCCCGAATGAAGGCGTGAGGCATCGCACGGGAGGCGGGTCAGCAGCCCAGCTTCTCACTCACTTCACCTCCACCGGCTTGAGCAGCAAATCCTGATAGTCGAAGCTGAAATCCGCTAGCGGAGAAACTGCGGCCATGCGGGCGCTTTCGATTCTGCCGTCCGGCTTCAGAGAGAAAGTGACGAAGGCGTCTTCGATGGTGCGGTCGCGCCAGTGGGCTTTGAAAGTGTCGTACTGCCAGTGCTGCAAGTCTCCGATCATGGATGGCGTGTGATCGAAGGTGATGACCAAGCCGGTGTTTTCCCGGTGAATCGTGATGGGACCATACCAGGCGTCGTTGTAAGCGGCGGCATATTTTTCGAGGGGCAGGGAAGGTTTGGAGTCGGCAGCGCGCGTGCCTTCCGCTTTCTTCATGGCTTCCGCGGCGTCTTTTTCCTGCGTGTCTTTCACTGACTTGAACGATGCGATCCAGTCGGTGTGCGGGAGATTGAAGTAGTGATCCAGCAGGTGAAAGAGTATGGAATCAAACGCGCCGTCTTCTTCGGCGTTGGTTAGGATTACGACACCCAGGTTTTCTTCCGGCACCAGCATTACGCGGGAGACGAAGCCTGCTACGCCGCCGGTGTGGCCGACGAGTTTGCGTCCGTGATAGTCGCGCAGGTCCCATCCGAGGGCATAGTCCGCGAAGTTTGATTTTAATCCTGCCAGCGGCGGCGGAGGGTTGCCGGTTTGAAGAATCGTCTGAGGCGTCCACATCTCTTTCGATTGCTGCTCGCTGATGAGGCGGCCCTCGCGGTCGATGAACTTTCCGCGGTTGAGCTGCAACTGCACCCACTTCGCCATATCAGCGGCGCAGGAATTGATGGAGCCGGCTGGGCCTACATTGTCCAGTACTTCAAAGTGGATGACCTGAAGTTTGCCATCGACGCGGGAGTGCGGGAAGGCATAGTCGTCGCCGGGCTTGAACGCGGCGTTGCTGACGGTGGAGTTGTTCATGGCGAGCGGCGCAAAGATGTGCTGGCGGACGTAGTCGTCCCAGGACGTTCCGGTGACGGCGGGAATGATCTGGCCGGCCGTCATATAAAGGAGATTGTCATAGGCGAAGCGGCTGCGGAAGCTGGAGGCGGGCTTCATAAAGCGCAGCTTGTAGATGATTTCGTCTCGCGTGTACGTGGAATGTGGCCAGAAGAGGAGATCGCCTTCGCCGAGTCCCATGCCGCTGCGGTGGGTGAGCAGGTCGCGGATGGTCATCTCGTGAGAAACGTACGGGTCATACATCACGAAGCCGGGAAGGCGCTGGTAGACAGGATCGTCCCAGGCGAGCTTGCCTGCGTCGACCAACCCGGCGAGCGCGGCGGTGGTAAAGGCCTTGGTGTTTGATCCGATGCCAAACATGGTGTGCTCGTCGACCGGCGTGGGATCGCCCAGTTTGCGCACGCCATAACCTTTCGCGACCACGACCTTGCCGTCTTTGACGATGACCAAGGCCATGCCGGGTACGTCGAAGGTCTTCATGGAGGTGGCGACGTAGGAATCCAGATCGGGCGGCGCAGAGTTTGAGGCGACCGGGGGAACGGACTGTGTCCATGCACAGGAGCCTAGAAATCCGAAACATGAAATGATGGCAAGTTTTTCGAAGCGAGCAAGCGGCATCACTTAGTCTCCGGCTCTCGAATTTTTCCGATGAGAATGCGACGCGGAGATTAGAACACAGACGAGCACATTCTCGGAGCGCAAGGCACCGCCCTCCGAAAACCTATGCTTCTGCTGCCGCCGTTTCAATGCATGCGATTCGAGACCACGGCGCTGATGTAATCAAGCAGGTAGCCGGTTTCCAGTTCGCAATCTACAAGTGCCTTGATGTCGGATACCGAAAAGCCTGTTCTTGCTGCTGCTTCCTCCAATACGTTCACTTCTTGCATCATCAAAGATTGGTCCCTGTCGAAGAGCATCTTGTTCTCCTTGTCGTTGTGGAATTGGCCTTGACTTGAAGAAATGGGGCAACGGACGCGTTGCCGGGAGTCCCATCCCCGGAAGGTCCCGAGAGCCGTGTCGCGCCGCCCCCTTTTCCTGCTTCAACGTGCGAAGCAAGCTTGAGAGCATTCGAGACAGGTTTAGCGGCGAATTGAACGAAGAAGAATGGGCAGGAAATTAGGGCCGGAGAGAACAGCGGAACTGTTCAGGCGGTGGAACTGATGGAAGGCTTCCGCAGCGCTGGAGGGAAGCTGAAGAGCGGCCGGGGTGTTGACCGCCCCAGGAGGCGAGGTCGCCTGGGCATGAATCGAGATGGGCGCCGTGCCTCTCTGAAAGGCGGTATCAAGAAGGTCCACGTCCGGCAGGACGACAATCAGGAGCATGACAAATATCACGCTGCCAAGGACAATCAGGCTCGACGGCTTAATCCTCCACCGCACCATACCAGCTACTTTTGCCAGAGTTTGTCCCAGATGTCAATCCCCTGAATAGGCCATTGCTGGCCGGATCTCGGCGGATCGAGGCGCTATTGCCGGCCGGATACCTCTCAATCCTGGAAATCAGGCGCGTTCCAGTGTGTTTTCGCCCAATGTCCTGAGATGTCCCGAGTTGTCCCGTGTTGTCCCTTGCCTTGTATATAAATCTCGCTTATCTATTCAGGGCGGAGCCGAAGTCTGTGGTCCGAACGCCGCGGTGGACCGTAAAGACCGAGGCGTATTCCCTGAGCGGGAATGTTGGGGAGAGCAATAAATCAGGCTTACGGGCCGAAGATAGGGCGGGGTCGCTTGCCGGGTGCGGGGTTGCAAGAATTTTCATCTTGACAATTCCTTCGCGGTGGCTATGATGCGTCTGCCCTCTCTACGAGCCCGTCCGTGGTTCGTATGGTTTCGCGTAGCACTGCGTTCGTGCTCTGAGCCAGTAAAAACAAGATCACTGTTGCTGACGTGCCAACTGAATCTGTGTCAATGGAGTTTCCCATGCGCCCAGCGTCTTCTCGTGTCGTCACTCTGTGGATTACTGTCCTTTGCCTCCTTGCAGCCCTCCCCTTTAACGATCTGGCCACGGCACAAGCTGCAGGATCAAAGCACAAGCTGTCACAGAAATCGTTGTTGAGCGGGCATCCGGTGGTGGTGGGCACGGTCGCGCGCCGGACGATGCGGAACGGTCCACTCTCCGCTACTACCGACACTTGGACGGGCGGCGGCGGCTCGAACACTGACTGGAGCGACGCCAGCAACTGGAACAACGGCGCCATCACAACCGGCGAGAATATCGTGATCGGTACGACCACTGCGGCCACAACTATTGGCGTCAGCGAGTTCTTCAACGTCGGCACAGTCACCCTGAGCAATGCCGGCGACTCGGTGACGATAGCAAACAACGGCACCTTGGAAGCTAGCGGCAACATCAGCAATGCCGGGACCATTACTTTTAACGCAGCGGGCAATGTCACGGGTTTGTTCATCAACAACCCGCTCACCCTGAGTGGCAGCGGGTCCATCGTCCTGACCAGCAGCAACGGGCAATACACCGGAACGCTTTACGGTACGACCGGGGCGATTCTCACCACTTCATCGAACATTACGGGCGCGGGCACGGTGGGCAACGGGGAATTGAACTTTGTGAATTCCGGCACGATGAATGCCAACCAGAACGGCCTGAACCTGTTGGTCAATCCCGACCCCTGCGGCACTTGCACGAATACCAACACGGGCACGCTCGAAGCCACCAACGGCGGAGTGCTGACTCTTTCCAATGGCACATGGACCAACACCGGAGGCACCATCAAAGCCAGCGGCACCGGATCCGCGGTAAATCTTCAAAGCGGTGTATCCATAACCGGCGGAACCCTGACCACCTCCAGTGGCGGCGTTATCAACGATGTCGCCAGCAATGCCGTGTTCCTCACCAACGTCACCAACTCCGGCAACTACGTCGTGCAGAACAACGGCGCCACGGAGATCTCGGGAACCCTCACCAATACCGGTACCATGACGATGAACGCGGCGGGCAACGTCACGGAACTCTATCTGACCGGGAACACAACGCTGAGCGGCAGCGGCACGGTGGTGTTAAGCAGCAGCAACAACCAGTGGACGGGCCAAGTGAGCGGGGTTTCCGGCATGGTGCTGACGAATCAGTCGACCATCACGGGCTGGGGCGCCGTCGGTACCAGCACTCTGCAAATTGCCAATGCTTCCAACGGCGTCATCAACTCGAACTTGAGCGGCGGCAACATTGAGGTTAGTCCGCTTGGGACTGTCACCTCGACCAACGCCGGCCTCATGGAAGCGACCAATGGCGGCACTCTGACGATGAACGCCGGCACCTGGACCAACACCGGGACCATCGAAGCTGCGACCGGCTCTTCCGTTGTCCTGACCGGCGGCGTGAGCATTACTGGCGGAACGATTGAATCGGTGGGCACCGGCACTGTCATCAACGCGGTCAGCAACAACGTATTCCTTACAGGCCTCACGCTCGCCGGCACGTACGATATTCAAAACAACGCCGCCACCGAGATCAACGGGACGATCACGAATAATGGCGTTATCAACCTGCAGGCTGCGGGCAACATCACCGAGCTGTATGTGACTGCCGCGGGCAGCGGCAGCGCGACGTTGACCGGTACAGGAACAATCGTGTTGGGAACGGGCACGGGCAACCAATTCAGTGGCGCCAGTGGAACATCCCTTACCATCGATCAAGGCGTGTCGGGGGTCGGCAACATTGGCACCGGTCTTCTGACACTCACCAACAACTCCACCATCGATGCCAACATCAGTCCTACCGTGTCGACCATTCCCCTCACGATCCAGCCCGGTACCGGCGGCATGATCAACACCCATATCCTGGAAGCCACGAACGGCGGCAACCTGACTTTGGCAGGGGGCAGCATCAATAACGCCGGCGGCACCATCGAAGCCTTGGGTAGCGACACCAGCAGCAATCCCTCTACCGTAGTTCTTACCTCCAATGTGACCATTACTGGCGGAACGCTCACCACCACGGGTGCCGGCATCATTGAAGTGGCCAGCAGCAACAATGCGAATCTGACCGGCCTGACCAATTCCGGGACACTGAACGTGCAGAATAACGGGGAGATCGTTTCGTCGGGGACGATTACCAACAACGGAACCATTACGTTGCAAGCGGCGGGCAACCAGACCTATTTCTACGCTCCCAGCGCTACCACGTTGTCAGGCTCCGGAACGCTTGTCATGGGCAGCACCAACGGCCAGTACACCGGCAATGTTGACGCTCAGGGCGGCCTTACCAACGGCGAAACCATTACGGGTGCTGGCCAGATTGACACCGGTTCATTCACCAACAATGGCACCGTCAATGCCAACGTCAGCGGCCAGGTTCTGTTGCTGCAATCGCTTACGACCGCCACCAACACCAATACGATGGAAGCCACGAACGGCGGCACGATGGTTTTCAACGGCTCCATCTGGACCAACACCGGTGGTACGATCACGGCCCAGACCGGGTCCGCAGTCGAGCTAACCGGCAACACGACCATCACCGGGGGCACGCTGAATTCAGTGGGCACGGGGCAGGTTTTTATCCTCGCCGGGAATACAGCCAACCTTACCGGCTTGACCAATTCCGGCACACTGAACGTGCAGAATAACGGCCAGCTCATTTCCTCCGGGACGATTACCAACAACGGAACCATTACGTTGCAAGCGGCGGGCAACCAAACCTTTTTCTACGCTCCCAGCGCTACCACGTTGTCAGGCTCCGGAACGCTTGTCATGGGCAGCACCAACGGCCAGTACACCGGCAATGTTGACGCTCAGGGCGGCCTTACCAATGGCGAAACCATTACGGGTGCTGGCCAGATTGACACCGGTTCATTCACCAACAATGGCACCGTCAATGCCAACGTCAGCGGCCAGACGCTGTTGCTGCAATCGCTTACGACCGCAATCAACACCAAGACGATGGAAGCCACGAATGGCGGCACTATGGAGTTTAACGGGACGAACTGGACCAACACGGGTGGAACGATCAGCGCGCAGAACGGCTCCGCGGTTGAGTTGACTGGCAACGCCTCGATCACGGGCGGTACGCTGACGACATCCGGCACAGGCCAGATTTTTGTGCTGAGCAGCAACAATGCTTTCCTGAGCGGCCTGACCAACAGCGGAACGATCAACGTCCAAAACAACAGCCAACTGGAATTGACCGGCGCTATCACCAACAGCGGAACGATCACCTTGCAGGCCGCCGGCAACACCACGTACTTGCTGATCAACGGCGCCGTCACCCTGAATGGCTCGGGGATCGTGAATCTGAGCAGCACCAACAACAGCTACACCAACCAAATCTATGGCGTAGGTACCACTCCGACCCTGACCAGCTTCAACACCATTGAGGGTGCGGGAAACCTCGGCTCCAGCAATATGGGCTTCACCAACAATGGCACGCTTGACGCCAACGTTGCCGGCCTAAACCTGGCGATCAACGTGAACAGTTCGGGCTTTACGAACTACAACGGCACAAACTTCACGCTGACCGGCGGCACCTACATTGCGAATAGCGGCAACATCACTTTCGCCTCGGGGGGCACCACGGGCATCACCACCTTATCCGCTAACGTAACTGAAGAAAACGGCGGGCAGATCCTCGACACCAGCAATAGCAACGCCAATGCCCTGGCCAAGTTGACGTCTATCACTTCGACCGGCGCGCTGACCATCGGCGGCGTGGCCTTCGTGGATGCAGGCAGCTTCAGCAACACAGGCTCGCTGACGATTCTCTCCGGCGAGAGCTTCACTGTCGGTTCGCTGACGCAGATCAGCGGCGGATCGCTGACCGCGGGAACCTACGTGCTGGATGCAAATCTCAACCTGTCGGGCGCGGCGCAGACCATCACCACCAACGCGACCAACCTGACGCTGGCCGGCGGTACGATCCACAATAATTCCGGCGGCACCAACGCTCTGGCCGGCTTGGCTTTCAACACCAAGAACCTCACGATCGCGGGCTCGAGCAACAATGTCACGACCACGGCGGCCAGCTTCAGCAACACCGGCACGCTGACCATCAACGGCAGCGACAGCTTTACGGCCGGCAATCTGACGCAGATCAGCAGCGGCACCCTGACGGCGGGCACCTACGTGCTGGGTGGCAACCTCGATCTGACCACCGCTGGAATCAGCATCACCAAGAACTCGACCACATTGACGTTGCAAGGCGGCACCATCAATTCCAACGGCGTCAACGCCCTGAGCGCGCTGGCCACCAACACCAGCAAGCTGACCATCGCGGGCTCGGCTAACAACGTTTCGACGAGCGCGGCCAGCTTCAGCAACACCGGAACGCTGACTATCAACAGCGGTGACAGCTTCACGGCGTCCAAGCTGACTCAGATCAGCGGCACTACTCTGACGGCGGGAACCTACGTTCTGAGCGGCAATCTTGATCTGACGACCAGCGGCATCAGCATCACCACCAACTCGGCCACGCTGACGTTATCGGGCGGCACCATCAAGTCCAACGGCGTCAATACTCTGAGCGCGCTGGCTTCCAACACCAAGAGCCTCACGATCGCAGGTACCAGCAACAACATCTCGACCACGGCGTCCAGCTTCAGCAACACCGGAACGCTGACCATCAACAGCGGCGACAGCTTCACGGCACCGGCGCTCACCCAGATCAGCGGCTCGACACTCACGGCGGGAACGTATGTTCTGGCGGGTAATCTGGACCTTACTGCTTCCGCCAACATCACGACTAACTCGGCGAATTTGACGCTGGAAGGTGGAAGCATCAAGACCGGCAGCACTAACGATCTGGCCAACCTCGCCACCAACACCGGGACATTAACTCTGGCCAGCAACGCCAGCTTCACGGCAGTGGGCAACTTCACCAACTCGGGCGCGCTCACCGTCAACAAGGGCAGCACCTTCACCCTCACTGGATCGAACGTGCTCACCAACCTCAGCGCCGGGACGCTGGCCAGCGGCACCTACACCGTCGGCGGCACGCTGCAACTCACCAGCGCCAACGGTGGCATCACCACCAACGCCGCAAACCTTACCCTGACCGGAACAGCCGCCAAGATTAACGACGGCACCTCGAACGCTCTGTCGGGCTTCGCCACCAACACCGGCACGTTTGCTCTGGCCAGCAGCGCCACATTCACGACCGGCGGAAACTTCACCGACTCGGGTACGGTGACGATCGCCAAAGGCACCAAGCTGACCATCGGCGGCACCAACAAGACCTATACGCAGACGGCTGGCACTACCAATCTGGATGGAACTTTGGCCGGAGGAAATGCCACCGTAACCGGCGGCCTGTTCCAGGGTGCAGGGACGGTTTCCAAGAATCTGACCATCGGCGGCGGAGGCACGGCACCGACACTCAACGTTGGCGATGCGGGCAAGACTGGCCTGCTTGCCATTACAGGTACTTACACGCAACTCTCCACCGGCACGATGACCGGCCTGATCAACGGTACGACGGCGGGCTCGGGATTCAGCCAGCTCAACGTTACTGGCACAGCCGCTTTAGCGGGGACGATCAACTTCACCGTGGCTGCAGGTTTCCAGGGAAGCCTTTTCAATGGTGAGACTTTCACCGTGCTTACCTCGAGCGGGTTGACCGGGACGTTCTCCAACACCACGATCGCCATCAACATAAACTTCCACTTTAATGTGTCTTACACCGCCACCGGTGTGGTGCTGACGGTGGCTACGGGTGCGGCGCCGAATACGGGTAGTCCGGCGCAGCCAGTGGCGCAGATCACAGCGTCCAGCGTGAAGCCGGTCGCGGCCGTGAGGAAGGGTCCTGTCCTTTCCAGTGGCTTGCGGCACCACGTGAGTGTGGTCGGCAAGACCTCCAAGCCAATTCTGGTCGCGAGGATCGCGCCGTCAAGTGGCCGCTCGAATGCCATTCTGGCTCGCGGGTCAGAATTCAGTAACCTGCGCAGCTGGGAGCGGATGCCGGTGGTTTCAACGGGTTCAGTCCGGCCCATCGCTGTGGCGGTGACGCCGAGAGTCACGAACACAAATTCGTCGCGCATCGAGTTGTCCAAGGCAGAGCCCCGGATGGGACAGAATCACCTGATCGGCGTGCAGTCACCCCTGGCGGGCTGGATGGGAAACACCACCAATCGCCGGACGCCGGCTAAGATCCTGCCCCCGATGCTTCCCCGGATCACGCGGTGACCGGTGTTCCGAAGGCGTTGAGTAATAGGAAGACGAGTTGAACAGATAGTGGGGGACCTTTTGAAGAAGCAGATCGTGTGGTTCGTAGCAGTTGTGTTGTTGGCAGGACTAACCGGTTGTGAACGGAGCCATCGGAAAAAAGGACCGGAGATTACCACGCCGTACTCGGCGGTTCTGCTCGACACGGGTCAGCTTTACTATGGCAAGCTGATGAACGCCGGCGCAAGTTTTCCTGAGCTGACCGATGTGTATTACATCCAAAGCCAGGTCAACCAGGAGACCAAGGCCGTGACCAGCGTGCTGGTGCGGCGTGGCAATGAATGGCATGGTCCGGATCGGATGTTCCTGAACGAGCGGCACATCGTGCTGATTGAGCCGGTGGGGACGAATTCCAAAGTAGCGCAATTGATCGAAGACGACAAGAAAGGCAAACATTAGTTAGCTTACCGAGGTCTCATAAAGGCACCGGACTTCAAGGGTGGGGGCCCCTGAACCGGTGCCATTTTTTCTGAAGACTCAGGGGCCCGTGCCTTCCGCCTTCTGGGTTAAAATCGAGACGCTGCGATTCCCAGGCTGATCCAGAGAACAAAAGATGATTCGATCCCGCTGGAGCCTCTGTTTCCCCGGCAACCCTGCGAGCCTTCTATTTTTCTTGCTGGCAGCGATGCTCGCGGTTCTGCCTGCCTGCCGCAATTCGGTGAGGGCTCGAGAGCACGTCGAGAAAGGGAATCAATACTTCTCGCAAAGGCAGTACTCATCGGCGGAGAGCGAATACCGGCAAGCCATTCAGATCAGTCCTGATTATGCCGAGGCTTATTACAGACTTGGATTGCTGCAGCTCCAGCAGGAGTATCCCGCCGCCGCCAGCCAGTCATTCGCGCGCGCGGTCGATCTCGACTCAAGGAATCTGGACGCCCGCTTGCATCTCGGCGACCTCGAAGTGTCGTCCACTCAGTACGCCGAAGCGCGTCAACAGGCCGAAGCGGTGCTTCAACAGGACGGAAAGAGTGCCGGCGCTCACCGCCTGCTGGGGCAGGTTGCGCTTCACCAGATGCAATACATCCCTGCGGAAAACGAATTGAAGCAAGCCATCAGCCTCGATCCGCGCGACCCGCAGACGTATGAAGTCCTGGGCCTGACCCAGTTACTGGATGCGGAGTTCGGCGCGGCGGAGAAGAGTTTTCAGACCGCGGTGGACATCAAACCGGAGGACCCGCAAACCTATATCAACCTGGCGAATTTTTACAAAGCACAGAACGCTCCCGATCGCGCCGAGCAGATCTTGCGGCAGGGAATCGCCAAGGCTCCGAAGGCGGCTGAGTTGCCTATCGCTCTCGCCGGCTTTTACCTCGAACGCAGCCGTCTGCTCGACGAGAAACATGTGCTCGATCAAGTGGAGGGGGATGAGAACAACTATTCTGAGGGCCGCCGTGCAGTCGCCGGCTTCTACTTGGACAGTGGCGATGCGGCTTCCGCGCTCGACCGCTTCCGAGCCCTTGCAAGTAAGAACGATGACGATCAGGTGGCTGCCAGGAAAGTTGCCGAATGTTACTTGCAACTAGGCCGCTGGCAGGATGCCGAACAATGGATCGATCAGCATGACAAAGATCGCAAGGACGCCAACCTCCGGCTGCTTCGGGCGCGAAGTTATCTAGGCTCGTTCCGCCTTCGCGAAGCCGCCGCAGAACTGCAAGGCCTGATCAAAGATTCTCCCGATTTGCCCGCCGTGTATTTCTATCTGGCCCAGGTATATTCGGCGCAGGAGCAGGCGGTACAGGCGCAGCGGGCGCTTACCGAAGCCCTCCGCATGCAGCCTGGTTATCTGCCCGCGCTGCTGGGTTTGGGAAATATTAGCTTGCAGCAAAGTAACGCGAACTCTGCGCTAGCCTATGCCAGCCAGGTGATCGCGACCAGTTTCTGGCTGGCCGATGCGCATGTTCTCGCCGGCAGCGCCTATTTGTTGCTGGGGGATCAGAACCAGGCGCAGCGAGCTTTCGAACTGGCCGCCGGATTAAATCCCCGCAGCCCTGCCGCCCAGGAGCGCCTGGGACACGTCCTGGGAATGCGGGGCAACTACGCGGACGCCGAAAAAGCCTATGAGAACTCTCTTGCGATTGCACCGGATTATGCTCCCGCGCTGAATGGGTTGGGCGAGATCCTCGCAAAAGAAGGCAAGGCAAAGCAAGCCAACTTACGCATTGACCGTCAGATTGCGGTTCAGCCCAAGGCCTTCCAGCTCTACGTCGCCAAGGGCGAATTCTGCATCGCACAAAAGGATTGGTCTTGCGCCGAGCATAGCTATAAGCAAACTCTGACGTTAAATCCTTATTACGTTAACGGATATCTCGCCCTGGCCCACATTTATGCCGCCACCAACCGCCCCCAGGGCATGATCCAGGAGTACGAAGCTGCGCGTGGCAAATTTCCTGAATATCTTCCCACCTACATCCTGCTGGCCCAAGTCTACGAATATGTCGGCAACGTGGATCGGGCACGCCAAACCTATCAGGATGCCCTGAAGGTTGACCCCAATTCCTATCAATCGTTGAGTAATCTCGCGCGACTCTACGCTGATCATGGCGGATCCCTGAGCGATGCCCTCGAACTCGCACAGAAGGCCAAGGCAGAGCAACCCGAGGATGCCGGCGTCAACGACACCCTGGGATGGATTTATTATAAGCAGGGGCTATACCGGTTGGCGGTGCCGGTGCTTGAATCCGCCGTCGCGAAAAATCCTCAGGCGGCGAAATTTCAATTCCATTTAGGAATGGCGTATCTGGCAGCAGGACGGAACGCGCAGGCCCACACCACGTTGCAGACGGCGCTGCAGGCCGGCTTGAGCGGCGAAGACGCGCGCTCCGCGCAAGAGGCACTTCAGAAAACGGGCTCATAGTGTGCTGTCTCCGCTCATAGCTGGTCATTTCTGAGTTAGAATATAAGACATCCCGAAAACCGAAGGAGCCACACACGATGTACCCTGAAATTATGGTAATCCCCATGCGCGAAGAATTGACGCGCCTGGGCATCGAGGAGTTGCGCACACCGGAAGCTGTTGACCGCGCTTTGAGCGCGCAGCCGGGTACCACGATGGTCGTCGTGAACTCCATTTGCGGGTGCGCCGCCGGCCGCATGCGCCCCGCAGTACGCGTGGCGTTGCAGAACGCTACGCATCCCGACAAAGCATTCACAGTTTTCGCCGGGCAAGACTTGGAGGCTACTGAACGCGCGCGCAGCTATTTCACTGGGCAACCGCCTTCTTCGCCCTCGATTGCGATCTTACGCGACGGCCAACTCGTTTACATGATGCCGCGCCGCGACATCGAATCGCGCGAGGCCCCGGCCATAGCCGCCGACCTGAAAGCGGCGCTGGACAAGTTCTGCGCCAGGCCGGCCGCGGTCTAGACGTTTGTCACTTCGAGGAGCATTGAGGCGATCGGTCTAGGTCATAGGGTTTTGCCTAAAGACCCAGGCCGTAACAGGGAAGATCCGTTTTGCCTCGGCAATAGGACTCTTTATTGCTTCTTCCCCGGCGTTATCATCATAAATGCTTTCACCACGATCCCATTCGGCTGCACGCCCACGGGAATCATGGTCAAGAGCGAATACTCGGTGGGCTCCAGCTTCCGCGGCGCACGCTTCTGGATCACCGTTATGTCGCCCGCCTGCGTGTCCAGCACTAAGAGATAGTTCTGATCCTGCGACAGCGCCAGGCCATCCGGACGGCTGCCCACAGCTATGGTGGCGATTCTACGCCCGGCGTCGATGTCATAGACCGCGACGCTGTTGGAGCCAAAGTTGCTGGCATATAGCCTAGAGTTATCACGCGTAACCAGCGCGCGTGTAGGATGCTGTCCCACCAGCGCGCTGCTGCCCACCTCGTTGTTTCCTGTTTCAATGATGGAGATGCTGTCGGAATCGAAATCGCACACGATGAGTTCACCGCCATCGGGTTTCAGCGCCAGACTCACCGGCGTCCGTCCCACATCCAGAAGTGCCAGCACCCGGTCGCTCGTCAGTTCGCCGCTCTTCTTGCTGCTCTCTAACTCGATCGACGCCACCTGCGACGATCCCGAACACGCCACGAAGGCTTTGCTCGAATCGGGCAGGATGGCGATGTCTTCCGGTTGCTCACACACTGGCAAAGTTGCCCGCACCCGCAGCAGTCTTGCGTCAATCACCGAGACCGTGTTGTCGCTGCGATTCGAAATGACGACGGTCGCTCCGTCGGGCGAAACCCGTGCCAGTCCTGGGCCGGAGCCCACCCGCACATTCCCCAGAACCATCCGCTTCTCCAGGTCGATCACGGAAATATTGGCCGATCCGGAGTTCGCCACGTACGCTCGTTTGCCATCTTCCGAAACGTCAATAAAGTAAGGCCGCCCATGCACGCCGATCGTGGCCACCACGGCATTCTTCTCGGCATCGATCACGCTGACGTTGTTCGACCCTGTGTTGACCACATAGATTTCATTCTTCTTGCCGTTGGCCGCAACCCCGGTTGGCTCCAGGCCCACTGCAATGGTCTTCGCCGGCTGAAACGTGCGCAGATCGATCACGCTGACCGTACTGCTCTTGCCGTTGGTGACGTAGGCGTACTCGCGATATGCTGGCCCGTAGTCGGGGAAATCCTGCTCACGGAAATACCACCAGCCGAGCCCACCTACCAGCGGGACTAGAACAATAATGAGGAGAAGTTTGCGCAAGATGAATGCTGCTTTCTGGAAAATCAGCTTACCAGAGAGCGAGAGTCTACGACCAAGGCCGCCGAAGCGGGCAGCCTATTTCGGTTCGATTACCTTTAATCCTCGAACTTGAGAAAAATGACGCGTATTGAACGTTGCGACGGCACTTCCGTTTTCTAAGGCCGTGGCTGCCACGATTAGGTCATAAAAGCCAATCATTTTGCCGGAGGCTTCTAAGGCAGCCCAAAGTCGGGCATGCTCAAGCGCGGTAGTCTCGGTGTAGGGAATGACGGGCAATGCCTCGACGATCATTTGGAGATAAGCTTCGCGCCTTGGCTTATGAGTGCCGGTCGCGCGTTCTACACCGTGCCAGAGCTCAGCGACCGTAATGGCGGCTACCTGCGGATCCTTATCAGCCTGCATCTCGAGCCATGTTGGGAGATCAAAGAGCCCCCGTTCGCCGCGGATGATGACGTCGGCATCAATGATGAGTGCCATTTTCTTGTGATTGTCTTCACCGCCACTTGTCAGCCGGTGGCTTCAGGATGCGGCGGGCGGTGCGCAGATCGCGATTCCAAGCCTTTGCCTCCTCCCGAGACAGTCCGAACTCACGCAGGGCGGCGGCTAGCTCCCGCACCGAACCAGCTTTCTTCCTCTCCGGTACCAGACGGGCAACCGGCATACCGTTTTTAAGCAGAACGAATGTCATGTTCTGATAACGAACGCGGTTCACGCAATCGGCAAAGTTGCGAGCCGCTTCCGTAACGGAGATCGAAGTCGTCCTCATAAAATCAGATTATCAGATTATACACACAAAGAGAAAGGTAGCTGGGAGTATATATTCCGCCCCATGGATGCCGAATCCTCGGAAGAAAAGGTTATCAGAGCGAGCGCGTCAATGCTGCTAGTACAGCCGGAAGTCGACTTCGGTTTTCAGGTGCACCGCTACTGGCTTTCCGTCTTTTGTGGCTGGTTCAAACTTCCACGTCCGAACCGCTGCAATTGCCTGTTTGTCGAGATCTGGATCCAAGCTTTTGATTACTTTGACGTCGCGCACCTTGCCCTCTGCCGTGACAATCATCGCGACTACGACGACGCCGTTGATTTTCTTTTTGCGGGCTTTGTCGACATACGTGGGGTCGGGGTTGTAGATAGGCTTTGGAGGCGTCACGTCGCTTCCGAGTCCTACTTCGTACACAACTTCAGGGCTTTTATCCGGCGGTTCCTGCGCAAGCACCACCACGCCGCCAAGCAGGAACGCTAGAGCGCTGGCGAGCGTAATATTCCTGGCAAAAGGTCTCTTGAGGTTCCTCATAAAGCCCTCCCAGACTCGGGTTGTATCGACCTATCCGCTGACTCCCACCTTCTCCCTGGGTCCTATCCCTGGAACGCTCCTGCCGACCACACTTGCAATCTGCCGCACTTGCGTCATCAACTCATCAAACTGGTCGGGGAACAACGACTGCGGACCGTCCGACATCGCCTCGTCGGGCTTGTTGTGCACTTCCACCATCAATCCGTCGGCGCCCACGGCCACGGCAGCACGTGAAAGCGGAGTGACTTTATTCCGCTTGCCCGTCCCGTGGCTGGGATCGACAAAAATCGGCAGATGGCTCAAGCGCTGCACTGCTGGCACCACGCTCAGGTCGAGCGTGTTGCGGGTGTGGTCAGCAAAGGTACGCACGCCGCGCTCGCACAGGGCCACGTTGTAATTGCCCTCGCTCAAAATATATTCCGCTGCCATCAGAAATTCCTCCAGCGTGGCAGACATGCCCCGTTTCAGCAATACCGGCTTTTTTGCCCGTCCAGCGCGCTTCAGCAACGAAAAATTCTGCATGTTCCGCGCTCCGATCTGGATCATGTCCGCATACTCTTCCACCAGGTCGAGCGATTCATTATCGATCGCCTCCGTAATAATCTTCATCCCAAATTGCTGCCGGATCTCGGCCATGATCCGGAGCCCTTCCTCGCCCAGTCCCTGAAAAGAATAAGGAGACGTCCGCGGTTTGTAAGCGCCGCCGCGAAAGAACTGCGCCCCGGCGCGATGCACGCGTTCGGCCACAGCAAACGCCTGCTCGCGGCTTTCGATGGCGCACGGTCCGGCGACAATGGCCAATCCGACGCCGCCGATCGTCGCCTCCGTCCCGGCAAAACGGATCACGGTGTTGTCTTCTTTGATGTCGCGGCTGACCAACTTGTAGGGTTTCGAAACCTTGATGACTTCCTGCACGCCCGCCATTTCTTCCAGCGTGCCCTGCTCCACTTCACCCTTGTTCCCGGTGATGCCGATGGCGGTGCGCTGAGCCCCAGGCATGGCATGCGCACGGTAACCCAACTTCTCGATTTTTTCGCAGACCGAGCGCACCTGTTCTTCGGTAGCGTGCGCCTTCATGACCACCAACATGGGTTTTACCTCAGAGTTCCAAGTTTATCCCGCCTCGTGAGTTGCAGCAAATAAACGGTTGGGCGGACGCCACTCCGTCAGCGAATGTTTTCGCCCGAATACAGTATTGGCCCGATTTCTTCATTCAGGCGCCAGTAACTACTCTTGAATGCAGGAGAATCTGTATGGCTCACAAAACACTGGTTTTCGCGGTGATTCTGTTCTCTATGATCGGAGCCATAATCGGCTCTGGCTTCGCTCAATCCGATATCTACGCCAAAGCCGTTCCTGACCAGGCGGATGGTAAGGACTACGCGGGCCGTCGCGTAGGCGAAGTAAAACTTCCTCCCGTTCCCCCGCTTCCCCCAAGCGAGCAACAGCAATTTCAGCAAGACGTCAAGGATGTCCATTTTGATTTTGACCGGTCCGAGCTTCGTGACGAAGATCGAACCATCCTGGCTGGCGACGCGGAGTGGCTGAAGGCGCATCCGGACGTGTACGTCACGCTTGAGGGAGACGCGGACGAGCGTGGCGATATCGTCTACAACGTTGTGTTGTCCGACCGGCGCGCCATTGTGACCAGGGATGCACTGGTGGAACTGGGAGTTCCCTCGGATCGAATCCTGTTTGCCACGGGGTGGGGCAAGCTGTATCCCATCTGCGTGCAATCGGATGAGAGCTGCTGGAGCCAGAATCGGCGGACCCATATCGAGCCGTGGCAACCCACGCCGGAACTCACTGAGGTAGCCGCGCGCTAGCGGCGCAACTGGCGGGCACTCTTCGCATTGTCTTTCCGAAGCCGCGGCGAGCAATCGCCGCGGCGACTTCACTTTAGAACTTCGAGGAAACAATTTCCCGCCAGGGTAGTTGAATCCGTTCGACTACAAAAGCATCCATTGCTGAGACAGCGTAGTTTCGATTCCTCAGGAGTTGCAAATCTATATGAAAGCTGCAGTCGTACCCTCCGTAAATGGCAAGTGGGAAGTCAAGCAGTGGGAAACCCCGAAAGCTGGGCCTAATCAAGTGGTCATGAAGATTCAGGCCAGCGGCCTTTGCTACACGGATGTTCACATCACGCATGGCGTAATCCCGACGCAATTTCCGCGCGTGCTGGGCCACGAGCCCGTAGGCGAGATTGTCGAAGTCGGCCCGGGTGTGACGTCCCGCAAAGTCGGAGACCGTGTGGGAGTGGGTTGGGTGCAAAAGGGAGATGGAACCTGCGAGTGGTGCCTGCGCGGCAAGAAGGAGTTGTGCCAGAACGCCATCTCCACCGGCATCGGACTGCAGGGCAGCCATGCTGAATATATGCTTGCTTACGCCGACGCGACCATGCCGATTCCAGCGGCTCTCAGCTACGAACAGGCCGCGCCGATCTTCTGCGCGGGCTACACCGTCTGGAGCGGACTGCGTCTTGCGGATCCCAAACCGCACGAGCGTATTGCAGTTGTTGGCATTGGAGGGCTCGGCCATCTGGCGCTGCAATATTCCAAAGCCTCCGGCTTCGAAACGATCGCTGTGACCAAAAGTAAGGACAAAGAAAAAACAATTCGAGATCTCGGTGCGGATGAAATAGTCGAGAGCGGCGAGAAGCTTTTAGCCGCGGGCGGCGCCGATGTACTGCTCGCCACCTCGAACTCCTGGTCGGCCACTGCTGAGGCTGCGAAGGGCATGCGACCCGATGGCCGCATCATCCTCATGGGAGTGGGCGACGAGGCACTGAACTATACTCCGGAACTGATGTTCAAGCGCGTCCGCTTAATTGGATCGACGCAAAATGGCCCGGAATATCTCTACGAAGCGCTGGATATCGCCGCCAAAGGCAAGATCAAAGTGGTGGAGGAAGTCTACAAGCTCGACGACATAAATAAAGCCTACGACCGAGTGGCGGAAGGCAAAGTCCGTTTCCGCGCGGTCATCACGATGAATTAAATGTGGGCACTGCGGTGCGGGGACGGGCACATTAGCGCCTCCCTGCGGGAAATGAGCTCGGCCCAGGAGCAAGGTCCAGGACGAAGCCGTTATACTTTTCTCATGCCCCGTTCCATCGCTAGCGAACAAGACATCCTTGCTCGGCCTGCGCCGAAACGCCCGCCCCGCCTATCTTCCCGGCGCATCGGCATTCACACCTCCACCGCCGGAGGAATCCACCATGCCGCCGAGCACGCTTACCGCATCGGCTGCAACACACTGCAAATTTTCTCGTCCAGCCCTCGCCAATGGGCCCCTTACGAGTTGAGCCATCCGCTGTGCGAGCAGATGTTTCGCCTGCGCGCCCAATACAATCTCAAGCCTCTCGTCATTCACACCAACTATCTGGTGAATCTCGCCAGCACCAATCCTTCATTCCTGAAAAAATCTATTGAAGCCTTTCGCGGCGAAGTCGAGCGCGCGATTTCGGTTTGCGCCGATTATCTTGTACTGCATCCCGGGTCATTCCGGGGAGCCGATCGCGAAGCTGGATTACTACAGACCGCCGCTGCCATCGGCGCCGCCACGCAAGGGCTAGATCTGCAAAAATCTGGATTGACCATCCTGATCGAGAACACTGCCGGCGCCGAATTCTCACTGGGAGGCAGTTTCGAGCAAGTTGCCGAAGTTATCGACCGACTCCGCGGTATCGTCCCCATCGCCGCCTGCATCGATACCTGCCACACCCACGTTGCCGGCTACGACCTCGTTAGTAAGGAAGGCATCTATCAGACGCTGCAAGATCTCGATGCAGCCGTCGGCCTGCACAACGTGAAAGTCGTACACTGCAACGACGCCAAAGCCGTCCGCGGATCGAAGCTTGACCGCCATCAGCACATCGGAAAGGGAACAATCGGCATCGAGCCCTTTCGCATTTTGCTCAACGATCTCCGCCTGGCTCACGCCGCGTTCATCGCCGAAACTCCCATCGACAAGCCGGGCGACGACCGCAGAAATGTCGAAGCGCTGAAGAAGTTGGTGAGCTGATGGCGTGGCGCGGGCGCTCTCGCCCGCGACTCGCAGCCGCTTCTGATGTATTCTGGCGCGGTTCATGATTCGCATCCTCATCTGGCTGTTGAGCCAGCCCGTGCTGTGGGCGGGCCTGGGCGTAACGCTTGGCCCCTATTTTTTCTGGCGCGGTTTTCGACTGCTTCAACGCAAGCGGCTCATCATGGACACTCCCCGTTCTACCATCCGGGCTGCGGCAATGGGCTGCGTGGAGATCAGCGGCAGAGCGGTTGGTCCTTACACCCTGGTGGCGCCAATGAGCCACACCGACTGTTTCTACTATCGGCTCGTGATCGAATCGAACCCAGAAGGCGATCTTCGCAAAAGAATTCAGGAGATGTGCGCGCCGCTCTTCCTGGATGACGGCACCGGCACGCTGATGATTTTTCCGCATGGCTCGGAACTGCAAATGCAACCGTCCAGCGAACGGTCAGAGTATGGGAAGCTGGCCTTCGCGCTCACAAGGTATTCCGAGGGAACTCCAGAGTTCGCCCAGGAATACTGCATAAAACCCGGGGACACGATTTTCGTGTTGGGGACGCTACGGGAGAATCCGTGGGCGAAAAAGAACCCGGTTGCCGAGGGCAGTGAACTGTCCCGGATCGGGCCGGGATTCGTGGGCCGGAGCGAAGCCGAACTCCTGCGCTGCGAAGCTTATCCATACTTGGATTCCACGTTGCCTGCCGGAGGGGACCTGGCTCCACTGAGCCAGTTTGACTTACATCCTCCGGTTATCCTCATGCAAGGCGAGGGGCACTTTGTAATCTCCACTGACAGTCAAAAAGAACTCGTGGCCAGGCTGAACTTGAAATCGCTGTTGTACATCTGGGGAGGGCCGGTCGCGGCTCTGTGGGGGCTTTGGGAAATACTTAACCGCGCGGGAGTGTTGTGATTCTCTTGAAGAACAGCGCCGGTCCCGTTGGCTAACAGCCAAAGACTAGAGACGCCGCTGCGGAAGCGTTTCTATTCCTGGCTTTGTGGCATCCTATTGCCCATGATTAAAAAGGCGTCGCGTGCGATCTCATTATCAGGGATGCTCCTTACACTTCTCATCCTGTTGTCCAATGGCGCCGCCGCTCAGTCCAGTGAAAAACCCGACACTCATCCCGTCGAGACCGCAATGAAGAACGTTACGTACCACTACTCCGAACCGGTTGCCGTGCATATCGTCCAGCTACAAGGCGAGCTCGTTCCCACGAGCGCCACATCGGGCGTCGTCTTCGACGACAAGAATTCGTTCAATCTCCATTTAATTTACGCAGAGATTTCCATAAGCTGCAGGGCGCTCGCTCAAGTGTTGAACGAAAATGTTTTCTCGTCCCCCGACGCTCCTATCAGAAATCTGAGCATCGAGGTCAAGAATAGTCAGCTCGTCATCAAAGGAAAGTTGCCCCAGAAAGCCGGAGTCGCATTTGAAACGACAGGAACGCTCTCCGCCGACGCGGACGGCCGCATCCGTGTTCACGCCGACCATGTGAAGGCGGCGCACCTGCCCGTGAAAGGACTGATGGATTTGCTGGGCATTGACTTCGCCCGTGTCATCGACGTGCACAAGATTCACGGCATCACGCTTGAGAAAGATGATCTGATTCTCGATCCCGAGCAAATCCTGCCTCCACCACACATTCAGGGAAGGGTGACTGCCGTTCGTATTCAAGGCAACGACATCGTGCAAGTATTCGGCAAACCGCAAGCTTCAAATTTTGCCGCCAAACTGCCCGGCAACTACATGGCTTTCCGGCACAGCGACATGCGCTTCGGCAAACTCACCATGCATGATGTTGACCTGATCATGATCGACATGGACCCGCGCGATCCTTTCGATTTCTTTCTCGATCATTACCAGGAGCAGCTGGTCGCCGGCTACACGAAGAGCACGCCGGACTATGGCCTTCGCGTCTACACCCGCGATTACAACAAGCTGCGAAATCGGCCGGCGAGCCAGTCGCACAAATAATCCAGGGACGGCCGTCCTCGAGGTCCGCGAAGCGCACCCTGCAGGTATAGCGCGGGCGCCTTTTCCCGCGCGAACTGCCAGAGGATTCTTGTCTAGTCTTGCCCGCGATATGTTAAACTTGTTTAACATGCTCGGCATTCGCCTCGAACCCGATCTCGAAGAAAAGCTTGAATCTCTTGCCAAAGAAACTGGCCGCAGCAAGAGTTACTACGCCCGCGAGGCCATTCGGCAATACCTCGAGGACCGCGAGGATTACCTGAAGGGCATCGCCGCCTTGGAGCGCCGCGAGCCCGTCATTTCGCTCGAGGAGCTGGAGCGGCGTCTTGGCCTGGCGGATTGAAATCACCCGCACCGCAACAAAGCAGATCACAAAGCTCGATCAGCGGGCGCAAAAGTCCGTCCTGAATTTTCTGCGTGGGCGCTTGTCTTCGGCGGACAACCCGCGCCAATGGGGAAGGGCTCTGCAAGGCGAAAAGCGTGGCCTGTGGCGCTATCGGGTTGGTGACTATCGCCTGATTTGCGACATTCAGGATGAAACGATCACAATCCTGGTGCTTGAGTTGGGACATCGCAAAGACGTTTACCGGTGATCGTTGAGCGATACTCCCGCACACGGTTCTGCTGCCTCATTGTAGAATCTAAGGTTTACGCCAGTCCCGGCAATCGCCATATGCCTCAGCAAGACAAGATGCAGGAGGAAGCCCCGGCCGATGGCGGTAAACACCGGCCTGACGACGACCGCTACGATCCGCAGCGCGTAGAAACGAAGTGGTTCGAGCGCTGGCAAAGCGATCCGCAACTCTACGTGGCCGAAGCCGGTTCCGCCAAGAAGAAGTACTACGTTCTCGAAATGCTGCCTTATCCATCCGGCGCACTGCACATGGGACACGTGCGCAACTACGCGATCGGCGACGCCCTTGCCCGCTATATGTGGATGAACGGATACAACGTGCTCCATCCCATGGGCTGGGATTCCTTCGGCTTGCCCGCGGAAAATGCGGCCATTCAGAACAACACTCCGCCGCGCCAGTGGACCCTGGGCAATATCGCAAAGATGAAGGCGCAGATGAACCGCCTTGGCTTCGCCTACGACTGGTCCCGCGAAGTCACCACCTGCCTGCCTGACTACTACCGCTGGAATCAGTGGTTCTTCCTAAAGTTCTACGAGAAGGGGCTGGCCTATCGCAAGAAGAGTCGAGTCAACTGGTGTCCGAAGTGCGCTACGGTACTGGCCAACGAGCAGGTCGTTGATGGATGTTGCTGGCGCCACGAAGATACGCCCGTCGAGCAGCGCGAGCTGGAACAGTGGTTCCTGCGTATCACCAAATACTCCGACGAGTTGTTGCGCGATCTCGACAAGCTGGACGGTTGGCCGGAAAAAGTCCGGACCATGCAGCGCAACTGGATTGGGCGCAGCGAAGGCGCGCTCGTTGACTTCAAACTTGACTATGCCGAAAATCACACCGGATTCGGCCCCGCGGGCTCAACCATCAGCGTCTTTACGACGCGCGTCGACACGATTTTTGGTGCGACCTCGGTGCAACTGGCGCCCCAGCATCCCATCGTCGCCGATCTCGCCGCGGCCAATCCCGACTTGCGCGCCAAGGTCGATCAACTCATCGCCGAGCAGCGCAAAGCCAAAGAAGTAGGTGACATCGGCGAAATCGAAAAGCACGGCGTCTTCACCGGCCGCTACGCCCTCAATCCTTTCAACAGCGAAAAGGTTCCTGTTTGGGTGGCAAACTACATTCTCATGGACTACGGTACCGGCGCGATCATGAGTGTGCCCGCGCACGACGAGCGCGATTACGAGTTTGCGAAGAAGTACCAGCTCGAGGTTCGCCTCGTGATTCTTCCGTTGTCCAGCGACCAGGAAGATACCATGGCGGACCCAGCCCTTCCATTTACGGCACACGAGGGCTCGCTGATCAACTCCGGCCCCTACAGCGGCCTTGAGTGCGCCGCTGCAATCAAGAAAATGTCTGCCGACGCGGAGAAACATGGCTTCGGCAAAGCCACCATCACTTATCGCCTGAAGGACTGGGGAATCTCGCGCCAGCGCTACTGGGGGACGCCGATCCCCATGCTCTATTGCGAAAAAGATGGCATCGTTCCCGTGCCGGAACAAGATTTGCCTGTCATTTTGCCCGAGGCAGTCGATATCGCGCACGCTATTGGGTCGCCGCTCGGCGGTGTGCCGGACTTTGTTAACGCAACTTGCCCCAAGTGCGGCGGCCCGGCGCGCCGCGAAACCGATACCATGGACACCTTCGTCGATTCTTCCTGGTATTTTTACCGCTACACCGACGCGCACAACGAGCGCGCACCGTTTGATTCGAAGACCGCGCAATACTGGTTCCCCATCGATCAATACATCGGTGGCGTCGAGCATGCCATCTTGCACCTTATCTATTCGCGTTTTTGGACCAAGTTCATGCGCGACCTGGGCCTCATCACCAACGACGAACCCGTTGAGCGCTTGTTCACGCAAGGCATGGTGATCAAAGACGGCGCTAAGATGTCGAAGAGTTTGGGCAACGTAGTCAGCCCGGACGAAATGGTCGCACGCTACGGGGCGGACGCCGCGCGACTTTACAGCTTGTTCGCGGTTCCGCCGGATCGTGATTTGGATTGGCAGGATTCCGGCATTGAGGGCATTCGGAAGTTCCTGGGCCGGTTCTATCGCGTTGTGACAGATAAAGGCGAGGGTCCCGCGGTGCCCGGCGAATCATCTGTAGATAGCAGGCGCGGGCCTGCTGCTCGTGGTCTTCAGCGAAAACTGCACCAGACCATCAAGCGGATCTCAGACGATTTCAATGGCCGCTGGCATTTCAACACCTCGATCTCGGCCCTGATGGAGCTTGGCAATCTGATTTCGGGCATGAGTCAGGATATTTCCGCGGGCAACATTCCGCATGAGGATTTGGCTGAAACGAAGCGGGTGATGGTTCGGTTGCTAGCTCCGTTTGCGCCTTATCTGGCCCACGAGCTCTGGGAGATGCTGAGCGAGAAGGGAAGGCTGCTGAAAGCTCCCTGGCCCAAATACGACGCGGTTCTCGCGAAAGAAGAAGAACTGGAAATTCCGGTGCAGGTCAACGGCAAACTCCGAGGCCGCGTCGTCGTGCCTGCAGATGCGTCTGAACAGTTTGTTCTGGACCGCGCTCTCGCTGACGAAAAAGTGCAGTCCTTCATTGCCGGCAAAAAGATCGTGAAGAAGATCTACGTCCCCGGCAAGCTGGTCAACTTTGTGGTCCGCTAGATTCATGTCCCGTATCTCGCCCACACTCGAAGGCTTTCGCACGACGTTTCGCAGGCCTTCGCTGACATTGGCTGAGATCGCCTGGCGCTGGACGGTGGGCGCATTTGCCTGGGCATTGTTGCTCTTCTGGTTTATCGAATACCTCGACACGCTGCCCGTGACGAAGGGCGACGCGACTCTTTTGTCAACGCGCCAGCCCTTTCTGGTGGGACGAGCGATCGCGCACATCCTTCGCGGAAGCTTGAATCGTGCCGTGCTGGCGGCGCTGTTCGCGGTGATCGCGATGTCGTTGCTGTGGATCATAGCCGCGTCCATCGGCCGCGGCGCCACCGTTCGCGCTCTACTCGACCACTTCCGTCGAGACACTGCCTGCACCGAAGAGTACGGAGCGGCTCAACGTCGGCCATTGCGCTCGCTCATCGGCCTTAACTTCTTGCGCGCAGCGCTGACGCTCGCCGCGCTGCTCGCCATCGCAGGCGCAGCCGTTCTCGTCAGCTTCGCCTCGCCGGCCGCAAACCCCCAACCGGCTCTGGTCTTTATCTTGTTTTTGCCGCTGGCCGGTCTCATTTGGATCGTGTGGTCCGCCCTGAACTGGCTGTTGTCACTGGCTGCGATATTCGCGGTCCGCGACGGCGAGGACGCTTTAGGCGCGCTCTCCGCCGGCGTCGCTTTGTTTTGGGAACGCCTGGGGCCGGTATCCGCCGTGAGCACCTGGACCGGACTGGCGCACTTGACCGCCTTCAGTGTATTTGGCACCGCCCTGTCGATGCCGCTGGCTTTCATTCATGTCGCGCCGTCCCGGCTGGTCATCGCCGCCATGATTCTCGTGACGCTCGCGTATCTTGCCGTCGTGGATTGGCTGTACATTGGGCGGCTCGCCGGCTACGTCTGCATCGCAGAAATGCCAGAGACTCTGGCTGAATCCTTGCCGTTGACCATACCTCCGCCGCGGACCTCGATCGACCGCGATGAGCCGATCCTCAGCGACCTCCCGAATCTGATTGCAGAGACATAGCCTGCGATCTGGTCCTTTACACGAGCCACCTGATTTGAGAAACTCATCCGTGGAGACCCAATCCAGACTCACGCCGTCGCAGCTCAACCAATCCATCGTCATCCTCGACTTTGGCGCACAGTATACGCAGCTCATCGCGCGCCGCATCCGTGAACAGAATGTTTTCTCCGTCGTGCTGCCCTGCACGGCGTCGCTTGAAGAGGTCAAACGTGCGGCCCCGGTGGGCATCGTGCTTTCCGGTGCTCCTTGGTCTGTCTACGACAAAGATGCGCCGCCGGCCGACCCGCGTGTCTTCCAGTTGGGAGTGCCCGTGCTCGGCATCTGCTACGGGTTGCAGTTCATGGTGCATACCCTGGGCGGCAAGGTGCGGCCAGCGGACAAGCGGGAGTACGGGCACGCGGAAGTCGACATCGTAGCCGAGTCAGTGCTGTTCAAAGGCTTAGCCAAGCGGCAAGCCGTGTGGATGTCGCACGGAGACGAAGCGCTAGAACTGCCTCCGGGGTTTGAGCTGACTGCGAAGACGTCGCATGCGGTGGCTGGAATCCAGAACGTGGCGAAGAAGTGGTTTGCGGTGCAATTCCATCCTGAAGTTCACCACACGCGGAACGGCACCGAGATCCTGCGCAACTTTGTTTTCCAGATTTGCGGCGCGAGGCCTACATGGACACCGCAGCACTTTATCGATTCGACCGTCGAACAGGTGAAGCAGGAAGTCGGCAAGGGACGCGCCATCTGCGCGCTTTCGGGAGGCGTGGATTCATCGGTGGCTGCCATGCTCGTTGATCGCGCTCTACGGGACGCGAAGGGCAAATCGCGATTGACTTGCATCTTCGTGAACAACGGCGTGCTGCGCAAGAACGAGTTCGAGAAAGTACAGAAGACGCTGCACGACAAACTTGGGCTGCGGCTCGATGCGGTCGATGCGACCGGGCGCTTTCTCGGCAAGCTGAAAGGCGTGAGCGATCCCGAGAAGAAACGCAAGATCATCGGCAATGAATTCATCAAAGTGTTCGAGAAGGAAGCGCGGCGCATCGAGAAAGAAGAAGGGAAGGTCCAGTGGCTGGTGCAGGGAACGCTCTATCCGGACGTGATCGAGTCGCGGTCGGTGCGGGGGCCGTCACAAGTGATCAAGTCACATCACAACGTGGGCGGTTTGCCGGAGAAGATGAAGCTCAAGCTGATCGAGCCGCTGAAAGATTTGTTCAAGGATGAAGTCCGCAAGATTGGCCGCGATCTAGGCATGCCGGAGGAAATTTTGCAGCGGCAGCCGTTCCCTGGTCCCGGTCTGGCTGTGCGCGTGCTGGGGGAAGTCACGCCGGAACGTCTGGCGCTGCTGCGCGAGTGCGACGACATTGTGGTTACGGAAGTGAAGAACGCCGGACTGTACACGAAAGTCTGGCAGTCGTTTGCGGTATTGCTGCCGGTGATGTCGGTGGGCGTGATGGGCGACATGCGAACTTATGCTTATACATGCGCGGTGCGGGCCGTGAGTTCAGAAGATGGCATGACCGCCGACTGGGTTGCGCTGCCGCACGAAGTGCTGAAGAACATCTCTACACGAATCGTGAATGAAGTAAAGGGCGTGAATCGCGTGGTGTATGACATTACTTCCAAGCCTCCCGGGACAATTGAGTGGGAGTGAGAGAGCTCTTTGCAAGAAGCGATCCAAATGGCCAGACTGAGTCGATGCCTCAGCTATGCCAACGCTCGAACCGCATCCGATGTGAGTTAATCTAATGTCCCATCCAAAGCCACTCATACTCGTCATTCTCGATGGCTGGGGTTACCGCGCCGAAACCAAAGCAAATGCCATCGCGCTGGCGCGCAAGCCTACTTACGACCGCCTTCTGCGGGAGTATCCCAACACCCTCATACACACGAGTGGTCCATTTGTTGGCCTACCTGACGGTCAGATGGGCAACAGCGAGGTTGGACACCTCAACATTGGCGCGGGTCGCATCGTGCATATGGACATCACGCGCATCGATCTGATGATTCAGAACGGTGAGTTCTTCTCGCATCCTGTGCTGCTCGCGGCCATGAAGCATGCGCACGAGGGCGAGCGGAGATTGCATTTGTTCGGCTTGGTCTCCGACGGCGGCGTGCACTCTCAGCAGGCTCATCTCTATGCATTGCTTAAAATGGCGAAGCAGAACGGCGTAGACCGCGTTTTCGCGCATGCTTTCATGGACGGCCGCGACACGCTGCCCACCAATGGCGCAGGTTATCTCGACCAGTTGCAGCAGAAAATGCGGGAGTATAACTCCGGCAAAATTGCCACCGTGAACGGACGCTATTACGCGATGGACCGCGACCGGCGATGGGAGCGCATTGCCAAGGCCTACAACGCGATCGTGTTCGGTGACGCGGAAGGCGGCAAGTGTGCCGATCCGGTGCAAGGGATGAAGGACTCTTACAACAAAGGCGTCACGGATGAATTTGTTGTTCCGTTTGCCTGCACCGACAAGAACGGCCAACCGCTGGCAACCATTCGCGACGACGATGCCTGTATTTGCTTTAACTTCCGTGCCGACCGCGTCCGGCAGATTACACGTGCTCTAGCTCGTAACACCGGCTTGAACGCGAAGGGTGGCAGCGATCTTCCAGGCGCGGCCGATCTGGATGCCACAATTCCTCGCGACCGTGTTCCGAAGAATCTGCACTACGTCTGCATGACGCAGTACGACAAGAACTTCAGCCTGCCGGTTGTGATTCCTCCGGAATCGATGGCAAACATCCTCGCCAACGTGATGGGCGGTCTCAACATGCGCAACTTGCGCGTTGCCGAGACGGAAAAATACGCCCACGTTACATATTTTTTTAACGGCGGCGTGGAACAAGCGTTTCCGGGCGAGGAGCGCCTGATGGTGCAGTCGCCGAAAGTCGCGACCTACGATTTAAAGCCGGAAATGAGTGCGGCGGGCATTGCCGATGTTGTGGTTAAGGCCACTGAAGAGGGAACGTTTGACGTGGTCATCGTCAACTTTGCCAACGCGGACATGGTCGGCCACTCGGGAAAGATTGAGCCTACGGTGAAAGCGGTCGAAACCGTGGACGCGTGCCTCGGCCGCATCGAATCTGCTGTTCGTGCCATGGGCGGCGCCATGCTCATCACCGCCGATCATGGCAACGCTGAGATGATGATCGATCCCGTCACCGGCGGCCCGCACACGGCACATACGACGAATCCGGTGCCGTTCATCGTAGTCGCGGAAGATGCGAAGCAGTTCACGCTGAAGCCCAACGGTTCGCTGCGGGACATCTCGCCGACCATGCTCGGGATGTTAGGTATCGATGAGCCGAAAGAGATGACGGGCACGGATCTGCGCAGCTTCTTGAAGAGAAAATGAAACCGCAGGCGAATGCCGAGACTTTGCTGCCACAACTTCAATCCTCGCCAGGGAAATAGGTCGCGCCTTGGTTAAGGACCTGTCCTCGGCTCAAGCACGCGGCGCCTTTTCCGTTTACCGTGAATCGCAGCGAGCCCGACTCGTCTGCGCAGAACGTCTTCATTCCCGCCTCGGATGCAACCGGGACTGCTGTTACCTGAAATTTGGAGGCGGGAGATCCTTCACAGCCAGCCAGCGCGAAATGGTATCCCGCAAATTCTTGGCCAAGTAACCCTGAATTGTATTCTTCAGCTTGCTCGCCCGAGGGAACCGCGGAGGCTTGCTGGCGAAACAAATCAGCGAGCTTGCAGGTATAGCCCTGATCAGGGTGTTTGCCGGAATAACCCTTTTCAGCTGCCATGATCATGCGGAGGCGGGCCGACGCCATATTCTCATTCGACTCATCCTCTTTCGTACGCACGCCCTTCAGATAATCCGGATCCGTGAGCGGGACGTGTACAGCCAACGTCGCCTCAATCAGTCGCCAGATGTCCTTTTCCTGAGTCATGGAGAAAATCAGGCGCGGGATCACGGGCAGAAACTCTGGCTGTCCATCGCGGTACACATGGATCGACACTTCGATCTCGTCGCTCTCCCCCATCAAATTATCGCGCTCGACGGTCACTTCGGTTTTAACCTTCGCTTTGCCCTCCTCTTGTTCCGACACCAGCAGCGTCGGGCCCTCATCAAAAGTCTCGACATGCCCTTGCGCGGCGAACTGGTGGCCGATCATAGAGATCTTCTGCACCATGGAGGTTTCCGGGCCTTCGCCCTTGCGGATGAGAGTCTGGCTCGCCACCGTCGGCAGATGCCTGGTAAAGGAATCGGGACTCTTGCCCATGAACATCTCAATCAAGGCCTGGCGGGCGGTTTGAGGCGGCAGGGGCAGAGTCGGCTTCTGGGCCTGGGTCTGCGTGTGCGCCGATACGGTCGCGGTAAGCACGGCTAACAGAATCAGTAAAACGTTTCGCATGCTGTCCTCCGCAAGCTCCGGGTTCAGCCTATTTTACCCTCGAAGACTCCACAGGCCTCTCCGAAGTTCCTATCGGCACTTACTCGCAAAGAACGTCCCTTCTTGAACTTCTTGCCGCGAGCTGTTCGTCGCCTATCTTTTCTGTGATTAAATCTTTGCAGTCATGAAACTGCTGATGGTTGTGCACCACAGATTTGATCTTTGGAACGCTCCGGCGTGGTTTAGCAAACGGCTGCGGGAAGAATTTCCGGCGCTGGAGATTGTGCATCGGGATCGCTATGAGGATGTGGAAGAGCACCTCCGTGATGCCGAGATCTTATTCGCGTTCTCGCTCCGGGCTGAGCAATTCAACTTTGCGCAGAAACTACGCTGGATTCACGCCCCCACGGCGGCAGTACATCAACTGCTGTTTCCCGAATTGGTGAAAAGCGATGTGGTTCTAACCAATGCTCGCGAAGTGCACGGTCCCGTGGTCGCCGAGCACGTGATCGCACTCATCTTCGCGCTGGCAAAGAAAATTCCGCAAGCAGTGCGGCTACAGCAGAAACGCGTCTGGGGACAGGATGTGATCTGGAACGATGGTCCCCGGCCGCGCGAAGTCGCTGGTGAGACTCTTGGCCTGATTGGCCTCGGCAGTATCGGGCGCACTGTGGCCCGCATTGCAGCGGCAATGGGGATGCGGGTGGTTGCAATTCGAGAGCATCCGGAGAAAGAGAAGCCGGAGGGAGTGGCGGAGGTCTATGCCCCGCCGCAGCTTGACCAACTGCTATCGCAAGCGAACTACGTCGTCATGGCCGCGCCACTGACCGAGGCAACGCGCCGACTGATGAACGCGGAGCGCCTCGCCGCCATGCGGCCGGATGCCTATCTGATCAACGTAGGACGCGGGCTCCAGGTAGACGAGGCCGCGCTTGGCGATGCGCTTCGCAGCCACCGCATTGCAGGCGCGGCTCTGGATGTCTTCGAGCAGGAGCCTCTCCCACCCGAATCGCCGCTATGGGCACTCGAAAACCTGCTCATCACGCCCCACACCGCAGGGCTCACGGAAAAGCTCTGGCATCGCCACTACACGTTGTTCTCGGAAAATCTTCGGCGCTATCTGGCCCGCGAGCCGTTACTTTTCACCGTCGACAAGCAGAAAGGATATTGACCGGCTCGAAGGCAACTTCCACTTTCATCGGATCAAGAAGGCCTTAGTAGGCGACCATGATGGCTCGGTAGCGGCCGACTCAACACGGAACTTCTTTACCGCAAGCGATTCTGAGCAGGATTCGAAGTCGACAGAATCGTTTTCTTGTTCGAGCCGGCCGTCTGCTTCGTGCTACAGTTTTCTCGCGGACAATTGTGTCCGCCCGAATTCCATGGAACCGCGACTCATCCTTATCCATCTGCTGATCAAGCTGGGCGTCGCTACGACGGTCTCCGGCAATCTGGTCCGCTCCAAGGAATTCAAGTCGTTGCTGTTTCGCGAGGAACGCACCCTTCGGCAGAAGATTTATCTAGTGCTGTGGATTGCGCTGCCCATCACCATCGGCGTCTGGATTCGGTTTTCGGTGAAGACGTTTCTCGCCGGCGATTTGAGTTTTGAGACCGCTCTCCTGCTGGGAGTGATCGGCGGACGCTGGGCGGGATCCCTCGGCGGGGTGCTGATGGGGCTACCCGCTCTGCTGCATGGGGAATGGGCGGCGATGCCGTTCGACGTGCTTTCCGGTTTTATCGCCGGCCAACTGCGCACCATGGCTTTGGACAAGGACGACATCTGGTCGTTCTCTCCCTTCATCGATCAAAGCATCTTTCGCCTGATTCGACGGAATCTGCCGACGCCGCGCCTGTTCGACTGGCAAATCATGTTCTTCACCACAGTCGTGGGCCTGCGTTTCGTGCAGACGGAATTGGCACGATACTTCCCGCACGCCATCTTCAGCATGGAGAGCCCGGGCAACCTATGGGTCTGGGGTGCGATCTATGCCACTTCGGTGACGGCCATTGGCATCGAGCTCAAGATCTTCAACGGCGTTCGCATCCAGATCAAGCTGGAGGAGCAGGAACGGCTGTTACTGCACGCGCGCATGGAAGCGCTTCAGAACCAGATTAACCCTCATTTCCTTTTCAATACCCTGAACTCTATTTCTTCTCTGGTGCGCTTTGATCCCGAGATGGCGCGCGAAGTGATTTCGAAACTCGCTACCATCCTGCGGCGTTTGCTCAATAGCGCCGACGCTTTTGTGCCTCTGCGGGAAGAAGTGGAGTTCATCGACAACTATCTGGATATTGAGGTTGTGCGTTTTGGAAACGACAAACTCCGCGTCGTAAAGGAACTGGATCCCGCATCGCTCGACGTGATGGTCCCCAGCATGCTCTTACAACCGCTGGTGGAAAACTCGATCAAGCATGGACTCGCTTCGATGGTGGAGGGCGGCAGCATCTACCTGCGCAGCCGCTTAGCCGATTCCGGGCTTGTGATCGAGGTGGAAGACGACGGCGTGGGCATGGCGGCCACGCAAGTGGAGGAATCGACTAGTACCCGGGGCGCCGGCATTGGCATGGCCAACATTTCCGAGCGCCTCCAAGTGTTGTATGGAGACGCGGCGCGCATGACCATTGACAGCCATGAAGGGAAGGGAACACTGGTGCGGATCCGCTTGCCACTCTTGCAAGCCGCGGGAGCGGTCCCGGAGGGTTTCTACGAGGAGCGCGCCAGCACGCGCCGGTAAAACTCTTCGTATTGAGGGACGATCTTGCTGGAGCAGAAGCGCGACTGAGCAACCGCGCGAGCCGCCTTGCCCATTGCCCGTAACCGCGTTTCGTCATTCAGAAGTTCGATGGCGTAGCGTGCCATCGTATCCACGTCGCCGACGTCAGCCAGGTAGCCGCTGGTGCCATGTTCGATCACTTCCGGTACGCCTCCGGTGCGGGTGGCGATGGGGACGACTTCACACGCCATCGCCTCCAGCGCCGCCAAGCCGAAAGACTCCAACTCACTCGGCATGAGCAGGATGTCGGCGATTCCCAGCTTTTCCTGTACCTGGTCCTGCTTGCCCAGGAAAAGCACATCTTCATGGATTCCTTTTTGCACCGCCAGCCATTCGGCCACCGAACGGTCCGGCCCATCGCCGATCAGCAATAGTTTCGAGGGAATTTGCTTCCGCACCCGATCGAAGATCTCGATCACATCTGAGAGACGCTTGACCGGTCGAAAATTGGAAAGGTGTACGAGTAACTTCTCACCGTTAGCCGCATACTCGGAGCGAAGCTCCCCGGGATTCTTGTTCCTTACATACACGTCGCAATTGACCGAGTTGTAAATCACTTCGATTTCCTTCTTCACGTCAAACACGCGCATGGTGCGGTCGCGCAGGTAGTTGGAAATCGCCGTGACGCCGTCGCTCTGGTCAATGGAATAACGGGTGATGGGTAGATAAGACCGGTCCAGGCCGACCAAGGTAATGTCGGTTCCATGCAAAGTAGTCACAAAGGGCAGGCGACGTCCGCGCGGACCGTCCGCCAACATCTGGCGCGCCAGCAGCGCGCTCACCGAGTGCGGAATTGCATAGTGCACGTGAAGCAGATCGAGGTCGTACAACTGAGCGACCTCAGCCATGCGGGTGGCCAGCGCCAGGTCGTAAGGCGGATAGTCGAACAACGGATACCTCGAAACTTCGACTTCGTGATAATGAATATTTGGTTCCTCGCCGCGCAGCCGGATCGGCTGGGCGTAGGAGATGAAATGAATTTCGTGGCCCCGCTGCGCCAGCTCCAGGCCCAGTTCCGTGGCCACAACGCCGCTTCCGCCGTAAGTGGGATAACAGGTGATCCCAATCTTCATTTCCGCGAGGTCCGCCCTTTCCGATGGTCTTGTATTCGATGGCAGGAATCAACAGAGGATGCACATTGTACAGGGCAAGGCGGCATGGCGCGCGGAAAAAGCGGCTTGGTCCGGAGAAGCTACTCGCCGGCTTTTAGGCCTGGCTTGGAAAGTCCGGGATCCAGCAGGTCCAGGTGGGCCTGGAAACGCTTCTTAGAGTCGTCCGGCAGGCCCGTGAATTCGATGCCCATGCCGACTCCGGGATCGCGCGTGCGCACCGTCGCGGAGGCGGTGATATGTTCCTGGTCGATCCAGAAATCCACGCGCAGCACTGTGGAAATAGGCAGCGGCATAACGGTCTCAACATAACAACCGTTTCCGCTGATGTCAGTCGCATTCACCCGCATGGGGGTGTTTACGCGCTCATCGCGGAATTCCAATGGGAACGAGATCTTATGACGTTGAAACCTTCTCCGATTGTCGGCAGCAGCAGCCGGCAGGTTGGACCGCATCTCTACAGGTAGCTGGGAAAGCCAGGGGCATTCCTGATCGACGACCAACTGAACCCCAACCTGAACTTTCTTTAGTCCCCCGACTTCCATCACCCAGACTACTCTGCAGCGAGCTTTTTTGGTGTCGTATTGCACGCCGATGACGTCGCCCACCTTCAACTCATGTTCAAGGCCGTTAATACAGGCTCCCGTGAGGCTGGCATTCTGGGCGGTGGCATTCTGGTGGAAGGGTTGGTTGTCGGCTCCCATTCCCCACACACGTATGCGCAGGTCCAACGTGGCACGCGGGGCTGCCCCAGAGGCAGACATGAATAAAGCCTCCCAGATTAAACCTTCTGAGCCGGTTCTAACGGAATCATAGCGCGCCGGCAGAGTTTATTAAGGTTACGGAAGTACCCGAGCCTGAGTGGTTCTTCTGAATTGCACCAGCAACACTACGGGATGGCCTTTGCCGGAATCAAGTCGCGATACGAAATCAGGTCAATCCCTCGGCCCAACAGCAGCTCCCGCGCCTGGGGCATGGTCAAAACGCGCAACTCAATCTCCCGCGATTCGCGGAGGCGAGTCTTCGCCGATTTCAGATCGGCATCGTTGTAGCCCGGATGACAGACGAACTCCCAGGTGCCTTCGGGAATGATTTCTGCGATTGCGCGGAAAAGTCTTTCGTCGAGCGCTCCGGTAACAACGACGCCCAGCGTGCCGTCAGGGGTGACCACGCCCTCCCGTTTCGCGGCATCCCGGAACTTGGTGGCTAGACTGCGGAGAATTCGCACTTCGCCATAGCGCTTCCACAGACGGGGACGAGTCAACAGTTCACTGGACCTCAGTGGTGTGCGTGGACCGAACGGATTGCGAACTGCGTTTACGCCGCAGGCGCGGGCTGCGCGCAGCAGGGGTCGCAGCACCGCCGGAAACAAGTGCGTGTGTTTGTGGGTGTCCACGTGAGAAACGTCGATGCCGACTTCCTGGAGTCTACGAATCTGGGCGCTCGCCTCAGCTTCGATTTCGTCCTCATCCAGGCGTCCGGTCAGCGCGCGCATGGCGAAGGATTTCAGGCCGTCACGGAAGCGTGCGCCGCCGCCAGAATGTGCCGAGGCGATGGTGGTCAGTACGTTGGCATCAAGAACCGGCTCGCCGTCAATCAGTACGACATGGCATCCCACGCTGAGACGGGGCAGAGCTTTTACCAAGTGCACGGCGTCTTCGAAGGCCGGCCCATTGGCCATCAGCGTAGAGGAAGTCACGATTCCGCGAGTATGAGCCTCTACAATTGCGCGATTCACGCCCGCGGTAAAGCCCAAGTCATCGGCATTGACGATCAGGCGGCGCACTGCGTCAGTCTAGCAGGGCAAAAGCAGTCGTCGCTCTCACGGTGTCCCGCACCGCACGGCGCGCCAGGGAACAGGGCCTCGCGTTTGACCGATTTTTCGCCGGTCGCGTATACTCACGCTAGCGCGGTTCGCGCGGATGCCCCTCAATTGAGTTCCGATCGGCGTGCACCTGTCCTGAGCAAAATGAAGAGTATCTGGTCGCGCCAGGCAAAGCTACGAGGGGCGGTTAGCTCAGTTGGTTAGAGCGCCTGCCTTACAAGCAGGAGGTCGCAGGTTCGAGTCCTGCACTGCCCACCAGTCCGGCATTCCGTCACTTCCCCCGATAATTCCAGCGACGTGAGTGCCGTGGCCGCACTGGTCATCAATTCCTCCACCGAGTGAGTCGAAACTGTAAAGGATGCGATCATTGGCTAGCAGCGGGAGCGAACTGGAACTTCTCCTGGTTTGCGAAGGGAGGTTACTCTGAGGTGTGTTACAAGCAGGCGCATGTTGTGGCTGTCCTTGCCGAATGGGAAAGCAAGCGCGGGAGATCAAACTCCTCGGACTTCAGGCAGGCTCGGAGGAAGGAACATCCCTGACGATTTGCGCGCCGTAGACGCCCTTGTGACTACCGGAACACTTCATCGGCCGACCGGCCGTTCGAATACGCCGGAGCGGAGACGCCCGTTGTGGCCGTTTCAGGTCCGGCTTGTGGGGCAACATGATGACCAAGAGGAACAGCGGAGTTGGCCGGAGAGGAACAGTAGCGCCGGACCATCGGTATCCCAACGCCATTGAACAGCGAGTCGCCCGTAGTTACCAACTGCCTGATTGACAGTCGTTCAAAGTCTTCTGAGAGGTGCAAACCGGTCTTCTCGACAATCTCTTCCGCCAGTTCGCAAAAATACATACGCTCAAATATGGCGAGCTGGATCCACACATCTGTGCGTTCCACCGACTGCACCAACAGGAACTGACTGCAGCCCGCCCTTGTATATGCGTCGCATGCCATGGCCTGAAGCTTTAGATACCACTCGGTCGATGCTGGCGGGACGTGGTGTTCAGAGATTTTGACGTACATACGCGGCTCCGTTCATGAGCGATGCTCATGCCTGTTCTGATATGTCAATTGATCGCACAGGAAGATCCTTCTGCCTTCTCCTGAATTGCTAAAGCGTTGGCGAGTGTTCACAACGCAAACACGCTGGCAGGCAGAAGAAGCAGAGGAGAGTATCGGGACTTTTGGAGAAAAACAGCGACGTGAAGCAGCGGGAGGATATTCTTACGTTATTTTGCGGACGCCTGCTCCGCGCCGGCCGGCTTGTTGCCGAGAATGCGATTCAGCATGGCCTGAGCGTCTTGCAGGCCCTGGCTCGTATCCCGTTGGGATGGTTGCAGGTTTTGCTCTGTAAACGACCTTGCTAACAGCAGGCGAACCCGGTTCATCCGCCAGGGGGTCCAGGAAGCGCGATTGAAGTCCTCTCGTATCAACCCTAGATAGCGTTCAACATACGCGAGCCAACCCAGGAGTTCGGCAGCGTCCTGCTCCACAAGGGCGCGCTCCCAGGTTACAAAGGCCCATTTGTTCCAATAATCGGCAATCATGTCGAGCTTTGCATTTTCCGGAATGTCGGCCGCCTTAATCGATTCGAGTATGGCGATAAGCCGGCCGGTTACCGTGTCCGCTGGCCCTGATGGCGGCTGAGGCAGCGATTCATTTTCCGGCCAGAGGGGCTTGAGCAGTCTTCTGGCGCGTGCGTCCTGGCGTAAGTCGATGAATTCTCGTGCCATCTGAACATGGAGTGCGAACGCAAGGTCCTCGCCTTCTACCGGGGAAGTCACAGGCCTGGATTGCACAAACCCGATAAGTCTGTTTCGAACTTGAAATAAAAAATCACCCAACGCAGACTTACTCTGGAGGTTGATGCTTGCCAACAACTCATCCGCCAGAGTCCAGCTTGACTTGATCTCAACCATTAGATGTCATCCAATTTCGCCAGTGCCTGGGCCTGATTGTAGAGAGCGTAGGAGCGCAAGTCTTTGTCTGACCCCTGGGCAGCACGGCCGAATTCTTCCGCCGCTCGCTTAAGATACGACTTAACCTGCGGGCATAACAGGAGCAAAGTGCTTCGTGTCAAAGGACCGTCCGATATCAAACTCTGGAGATAGAGTGCCTGCTCAACCTGTGCATGATACGTAAACACCATTCCCATGTAGTAGTGAGGCAGAAGATCGTCCGGGTAGGTGGTTACGCAATTGCGAAGCGCATCTTCGGCTTGCAGGAGCCTGTCCTTCAAAACAGGCTGACTGGGCGCGTCTTTATTAGCCTCGTCGTCATAGAGTTGCAGGTAGCGAACGCCTTCCACAAACCAGTGAAAGCTTTCCGCGGCGCTGAATTTTCGATTTCGACGGGACAGAAAAGCCTCGCCTGCGACGAGCTCGGTAAGGTGGCGAGCCAGATCGCGGAGCGTGGAACGATCGACAACAGAGGCTCTGCGGAGCCAGCTTTTCTTGACAAACCATCCGCACTGAAGGACTGCGGAGCCGGTGATTTGCGCGCCAAGCGGAATCTCTGCCGGAGCAGGAGTTGGCGCGGATGCGTGGTCAGGCGGGCTTATCGCAAGACCGGTGTTAACGTTCCATTGAAAAGCTTGCGCTACTTTCACCATGAATTGCAGCCACGCCGCCACATCCACCTGCTCAATTCTGGGAACAGAACAAGCCAGAGTTCCGAAGTCAGAGAACGACGGGGTGAGAAAAGCGATCTGCTTTGCCGCCCAGGTTTGCTTTTCCCTCAGCAATCGGCACCGGATTTCTTCACTGGCGGCCAACATCTCAGCGGCGAACTCAGCGCCCGGAGCATCCTGAGTGAGCGCTTTTGTCGGATTGATACGGGCTTGTCCCCTGTAGTCACGAACCAAGAGCAATCGCAGCCCGAACAGGACCAACGACGTAACGCCTACGAAGCGGAGAATCGAGAAGACCGCAAGAATACAAATTGCAATCCCGCAGCTGTATAAGAAAGCGCCGCCGTAAAGATAGAACCAGCGAGAGAGCGGACTCTGCCACCACCACTTGTCCATCATTGCGCGGCAGTGGATGTATCCGGCAAGCGCAGCGGCGCGGACCGAGGGATCAAGCGTACCGGCTCCGAGCAACGCCTCGTACTTCGCCGCGGCATCGCTCCATTTTCCGCCCGCCTCATCGGCACGGGCAGGAGCCAAGATACCCTCCGGCGACGACGGGCGCTGTTGGGCTATAGCCAACGTGGATATCCGACCAACGCAACCGAGGGCGATCGCTAACAGAAGGATCGGTGCGCAGAACCTGATCGATCGGTGATGAACACGGCGGCGGGACATACGTGCTACTTAGCTGGATCGGGGAAATACCTCGATCTTAAGTGAGCGCTGCGGAGTTGTGTTGTGAATTTTGTATCTTGTCAATCGGCGACTATCGGGTTCAGGCGAACCGCCAGTGAGATTAGGCCAAGTCCACATTAACCGCCGTGCCGGCTCCGACGTTGTAGGTGACTCTGACGGGAGCATCCGGAGGGATCGCGCAGTTGCTCAGAACTGCCTGTAGTTTGCCGGAGCAGTCATTGATGCTCACCATGAATATTCCGTTGCCGCCGGAGACTCGTCCCCGTCCGTTAAGAGCGTTCCATTCTGTGATTGATCCATTCATTCCGGGGGTCCCTCCTGAGTTTCGACGTTTATTGTCTATGCTCCTTCCATCTGCTTCCGCGAACTAGTTTTTGGCGGGAGGCGGCTGTTGTGAAACAGGGAGGTTGCCGGGCTCTGAAACCAGGTCAATCAATGCGCCGATGGTGGGGTAAATCGTGGTTTGACCAAAGATCACGCTCTGTTGAGCGGACGCATTACTTCCTCCCTTGCGCACAAACCATCCGAGCAATGGTATCCAGGGTCGAACGTGAGGGATGTCCTTCAAGAGCGGAATGCCTCCCCAGTAGGTTGTGGGCAGTCCGAGCCGCGCATTTACTTCGAAGCGGGATATCTCGCGAGTTTCCAGGTTGCTAAGCTGAACTTCTGCATTGATCGAATGGCGCTCGATGCGGGGCATCTGGGTGTCGGTCGTGCCGTTGGGATCCTGCACGTTCGAAGTCGCGACGAAATCGAACTTGAAGCGCAGAGCCTGACCGGAGGGATCAAAGACGGGAGTCACCTGGAACTTGCTCCCGGTGCTGAGGGCATAGATCTCCGGCTGGGGTTCGCGGGGCTGCTGTTGCAACGCGCCCAACGCCGCGGCTGCGCCTCCGGATTGCGCCGCGCCGTATAGCTCGGCGAGTTGCCGAATGCCGGTGAGAATGTCTTCTTGGTCTCCCACTGCCAATTGAGCGGAGGCCCGGGGATCGATGCGGGCCACGCCGCGATTGGTGGCGAGCATCGATTCCCGCTGCACGATCCCGACGCCTACCCCCGTCGCGGTAAGACGGCGGCGCAATTCGGCGATCATGGGCTGAACGAATTCCCGATCCAGGTCATCTTCGACGGCGATGATCAGTTCCTTCAGCATTTCATCCGCGGCGGCAACCCGCGGCGAGGCGGTGTTAAGCCCAGTGTCGTTGAGCACCAGCAGCTTAAGTCTGGCAAGACTGTTGCGGCTGTTCTGGGCGAGGTCCGCCTCATTGATGTCGAGGCCATAAGACCGCAAGGTGTCAGCTACGGATGAGTACTCTTTGTTCGTGGTCGCATTGTTAGCCTGCAACGATTCCAGGTTCAGCCTTTGCCGATCCAATTCGTCGTAGCTGATTTGGTCTCCAGCGGGCAATGAATTGATTGCTTTGCGCGTTAACCGCGCTCTATCCATTGCGTCGGCATGAGAAAGGAACTGGACAGGTCCGAATTGCAGAGTTGACAGGCGATCGGTATCCGTTGGCGGCAACAATGCTTTCCCGCGGTTTACAAGATCAAGCAGGCTCTTCTCCACGTTATCTAACTGAGAAGCCTGGGCGAGCCAGCCCTCAATTTGATCGAGCACGCGATGCAGAACTGAAGAATCGTAGGATGCCCGAAGCGCCCGCACAATTTCCAGCTGGGACGAAGTGAGCGCTCCCGCGGGAGTATCAATCAATTCCCCGGCGTCGAATTTGCAGGAATAATCGGGGCCTTCCCAGATACCCAATGCCTGCCACGTGAGCGGGAGCCGTTCTCCCTGAGTTGCCCGCCAATGCTGGTTGGAGGTCAAGGGCAACTTAGCGAGTCGACTTCGGGATTCGCTTTCGAATTTGGTCCGTACGCAGTTTTTGGTGACTGGCCGCGCAAGGCTGAGAACGAGCAGAGCTTCGCCAAGCGTGGTGGTGTCTGCCGGGTCGGGGATGAGTTTGCGAAGCTTGGCCAGAGCATCGTGCCGTGAAGAGTCCGTACTCCCGAGATCGAAATTCAGCTGTTTGAGCACTGACGGATCGTAAAAGCGGAGGATGCGCTGGAGTTTGGCGCAATCCGCCAAGCTGTGGGCGGGATCCAGACTGTCGCACTCGTGGGTATTCTGAGAGACGCTTGCAAGACCTGCGACGGCCTCGTTGATGACGCCCCGGAGGCGGGCGAGAGTCGTGTTCTCCAAGGCTCTCGTGTCGGAGAGTTCCTGATCCACGATCCCCATGGATTGGTTGAGTCGTTCGGCGGCCGCCTTATTTGTTTTTTGGCCGGAGTCAGAGTTGAGTTGGAGCGTCCACAAGGTGAGGCGCGCCTGCGGCGCGGGTTTGTCGAAGGCGGAGATGATGCGTTTTACCTCGGCAACGTCATTCGGCTTGCCGCGCATGAAGATGGTCTTGCTGTCGTTGAAAGCGTAAAAAATGACGCGTTTCGCGGGATCGCTGTTCGACGCATCGGCAGACGCGAACAGGAAAGGAGAATTGTCGCGAGCAAAGGCGAAGGCATCCGACTCGGCTTGGGCGGCGAGCTGCATTTTTCCGCGCAGATGTGAGACTGAAGTTTGCGCATCGCTCAGAGCCTGCTGCGCGGCTGCCAGCCTGGCAGAAAGCGTGTCCTGGGTATTGTCGGCTCCTTGGGCGTTGCCGCGGTCGGCTTTGGCCGCATCGGCATTAGACTGAGGATTGCCTGGCTTCGTAGCGTCGGTGGCTTTGGGGGTTTGGGCCTGGTTTGCGGCCGCGGCCAGACTTGGGTCCGGGGCGCCGCCGCTCGAACTTCCAGTTGCGGTTTTTGCGGGAGCCTCGCCGTCTTTCTGGCTCTGCACCGCATTCTGAGAGTTTGGACCGGCAGTTGGTTTATCACTTGGCGCCTGAAGGCGGCTGGCGTGCTTACTCGGGTTGGAATTCGCTCCCTTGAATTTTTCGTTGGTTTGGCGCTGCTGCTCCTGCAAATCGAGGACTTGCTTCTGGTAGCGATTTACGGTGGCTTGAGCGTCTGCGAGATCTAGCTCGGCTTGAGCTAGGGCGGCGCGCTGCGCGTCGGCCTGGGCTTTCGCGCCGGACGTGCCGCCTATGGTCTGGAATTTGTCGTTCAGGGCGTACATGAGCCGCGGAACGTCCGAAAAATAATAGAGGGAAACCTGGCTGGTTTCGAAATCAGTGAAATCGCCAGCTTTGTCCGGCGTGTCAGTCGCTTTGGGTGGAGGCGTGGCCGATCTATCACTGGGAGTGATTGCAGCTTGAGGCTGCTTGCCCGAGTCTTGGGAGGAAGAAGCTGCGGCCACTGCCGCAGGCCGAGATGGGGGGGGCAATGCCGAGCCAGGCAGGGCGCCAGGCGCTGCCTGGGAAAGACACACAGGAAAGGCGAAGGACGGCAACAAGACGGCAGCCAACCCCGCAACTAGAGAGCGAAGACCCATCGGAACTATTCCAGTGATTGCGGGAGTGACAAGGTCCCAGTCCGCGCGGTGATTACTGTGTTTACGCCAAAGGCGCGAAAGCAGTAGCAAAGGAAACGCGACACCTTGTCTTACAGCAGTTGACTGGCGGCGGATAACACGAAGACAGACAGAATCAGTATTGCCACACCGGAGGCTTGCATGAGCAGCGCCGGCTTACTGGCTCCTTTCCATTCTCCGGTCACCATTCCCAATACGCTCGCCGTCATCACAATTAAGGACATGAACAGCGGCCAACCAAAAATGTTGCCCCAGCTTCCGAGCCTGGCGCTTGCCATGCCGTACAGGGAAATACTTCCGAACCAGAAGACTGCCATCACGAAGGCATAAAACCAATGAGACCAAGTGTCCGGTTCCTTGAAGCGAACCGCCGTCTTACGGGTCTTAAGCCGATAAACACAATAAAGAAGATTCGGCACTGCTCCCCCAAGCATCAGCGGGAGCCACACGGCATTCGGCGCCCAGAGCGGACCGGCGCCAGCCTTTTCGGCGGCACGCAGCAGCGGTCCGCCAAAGGCGAGGGCGAGGTTGGCGATCGCAGACCCCAATCCGCTGGCGATGGCCAAGGCCAAGCCGCGAACGTATGCCGGACTCGTTTCCGATGAAGGCGCGGCTCGCGCCGCTTCCCGCCAGCCACCCGCTCTGGCGCATACAAGCACTCCAAGCACCGTCAGCGCTACGCCGATTCCTGTGCCGATGCCTCTGACGCGGAGGATTTCATCCGGATGCAAACGAATCAGCGGAATCAAACTGCCCAGCGCGGCAGACATCCCAGGAACGATTGAGAAGGCCAGAGCCATACCGATGGCGTCGACTGCCAACCCAAAGAAAACCTGCGCGGCGCCCCAGCCCACGCCAAAAGCCGCCATGATCAATAACGGACCGGGGGGCGTTTCAAAAAAAACCTTGCGAAAGTGCGGGAGCGTCGTGAGGGAGGTTAGCAGCGGCAGCAAGACCAAAGCAAAGACCGTCCACACGAGCCATATATTTTCCCACGCCCAGCGGCGCGTAAATTTCATCGGAAGAGTAAAGGATCCACTGGTAATCCCCGCGACAAAAAGCAGGATCAGGCCGAAGATGGAGTCGCGGGCATGCATTCGGCAGTAAGAGCGGGTGTTAGTCCAGCGATTGCTCCAACAAACTCTTCCATCGTTGTTCGAATGCGGCTACATCCGCTCGCGGCATGCGATAAGTTCCAAGCCATAGATTGGCTTCGAGCACACCAGTCACGGCCTCCACCAAATAGATGCGGAACAAAGAGTCGCTCCAGTTGGTTACGGTGACCGCGAACTGCTTGGGAGGATCATGAATCAGCACAACTCCTTCCAGGCCGTCCCCGGTTGCGGTGCGGATCGAGTAGTCATCGCCTTCTTTCGCGTGCTCGAGCAATCCCGCGCCCAGCAGGCCCTCCGGTCCCATGAAGCGATTCCAGACTTCTTTGACTGGGCGGTGGAGCGAGCGGCGCACGCAGGCGATATAGCGATCGGTTCCCGCATGCCGCTCAAGATAGTGCCGAAGGCTGCGCAACTGGAATTCCCAGCCACGCTGAACGGCCGAGCACAACTCTTCCCAGTAGGATCCGCTGCCGAAACCGGAGTGCATGAGGCGTAAAACGGTTTTTCCGTCGAAGGGCTCGATGTAGTAGTCGAGAGTTCGTGGAGGGATGTAGGTTCCGCCGGGCTGCAGCAAAACACCCAGCGGACGCGTTTCCACCGTGCGCAGGTGGCGGTTCGGTTTCCATATCACGATGCGGGAGTCGGCGACAATCGGCGCTCCCCACGACAGCCACATGGAGCCGTCAACCCCGGGGATCACACGGGCTTCGACCGGAAACCAGCGAACCAGTTCGACGGGCTCGATCAGTGCTCTCCACACAGCATCCGCGGGCGCGGCAATTTCAATCTGCACTTCGATCGACCGAAGATCGTGGTCCGCCATCGAGAGGATCATGGTTGTCGTCCTTTTTGGCTGGTCTTTCTTCCGACTGCGAGGTTTACCGATTTCAGATTTGAATGCTCCCCGGCACTTCGACGCGAGTGTTGGCTTCTTCGGTTATTGGCAATACTGGAACCAACTGAAACTTGTATGTTCACAACGAAAGAAGGAAAAGCAGGCAGGCTGCCGCCGCCTCACGCCCGAAATCCGCGACGCCGATTCGATGGAAGGCGACTCCTGACGTCTGTCGGTCAAACCCCTCGGTCCGGTGTCACGTACGTTAGCGTTTTTGAACTCTTGTGAACTTCTCCCAAGTTGCCAACTGTTTTTCCTTGGCGGGCGCCGGTACTTCGGTTTGCTCAGGTGTCGCAATGTGCGTAGTTACATCTTGGTGCGACCGGCGCTGGAATGGAGGGGACCTGTGAGCGGCCGCGGATGGTCCGTTTTTGAATCGGGCAGGTGATTGTTCAATTCTTCCGCCGGGACTATAGCTCTACTTCTCCGAAGATGTTTGTGCATGCGGGAGTGGTGAGTTGGCCGGCCCGCAGCCGGGAGGAGCACCGATGTTCGATTCGCCAGATCAAAGGCCCAAACGCGCCGACACGGTTGAGTTCCACTCCCGTGCGGTGGAGCGAGTGATCAGCTCGATACGCGGACGCCTGGACGAGACCATTTCTCTGGGGGACATGGCGTCCGTCGCCTACATGAGCAAATACCACTTCAACCGGACTTTTCGGCAGGTCACAGGCGTCCCGCCCCGCCGGTTTCTCAGCGCCCTGAGGATCGAAGCTGCCACCTGGATGCTTCTGAACACGGACCACAAAGTGACGGACATTTGCCTCGACGTGGGCTACAGCAGTCTGGGGACATTCATTCGACGATTTTCCGCCGTATTGGGAATTTCTCCGTTGAAATTGCGCCTCTTGAGCCAAGGCCCGGCCAAGGCGCTGCCTCACGAGGAGAAAAATAGTGCGCCGGGCCAATGCCGATCGGAAGCCACGGTGGCGGGAAGGATTCAGGCGCCGGATTCCTTCTCCGGGCCGATCTTTATTGGGCTGTTTCGCACTCCGATCCCGGAAGGCACGCCGGTAGCTTGCGCCGTCACTCTATATCCCGGTTCTTATGTCCTCGGGCCGCTGGCTCGGGGCCGCTATTACCTGCTGGCGGTGGGCATTCCGTGGCCGGTCAAAGTGAATGACTACTTCAGCTACGGATCCGCCTTGCGGGGTGGAGGACAGATGATTTCCATGCGTGACCATCGCTTGGAAGGCGAGGACATTTGTTTAAGAGCGGCGGCGCCAACGGATCCGCCAATACTGGTCAACCTGCCGGTTCTTCTCGGCAGGTTTGCGTCGGGAGGCAATGGACTTGAAGCAGTTCATCAGTAGTCCATCCGCGAGATTCGCAATCGGGGACAAGTGGCTGCCCTCGACCTGCATGATGCTTTTGACGTTCGCCGTCGCAGTGAACGTGTTCCTTTTGCAGTGGGCTTATTCCCTGGCGCTTTACGCCTTACTCGGGCTTTGCATTCCAAACTCTCATTGGGGGTATCGATGAACAGCATAAAGTTGTTTGCCATCTCAGTCGTGAGCGGGATCTTTTTTGCGGCCGGAGCGTCCGTGGGCGCATCGTGCCAAATGCAGGAACAACGCTGGACAGACCAACTGAACCAGATTGAACAGCAGTTGCGCCAAGGCCATTGGGAAGCGGCCCGGCAGGGAGCGCAATTCGTGAGCGAGTCTTTGGCGGAGCACGGTGGCGGCACCATCGGTGACCATCGCGATACCGCGGACAAGTTGGGCGGCGCGATGGCCGGACCCGATCCTGTGGCCGAAGGCCTGGCTCTGGGAAGGGCCTCTGCTCTGCGCGCCATCGCTGAAGCTGAACTTGAACGCCCGGACGAAGCCCGCTGGCATTGGTACCTGGCGCAGAACCTCTCGCGCAAGCTGCGCGCGATGGACCTTTCTCCCTACGGTGCGGCTGTGGACGTCCTTCGCAAGAATCTTCTCGTCGACGCGACACCGCAGAATGCCGGAATGGTGGATGTGCTGGATCCGGTGCGACCGGAGGGATCGGCGCGGCCTGGTTTCCATGAGCCCGTGCGCATTAACGTCACTTATCCGCGCCGCCCGCAGGACCTGCGCAAACGTGACCGCTTCTCGCATGTGGTATTCGTTCGGATCACTGTCGATTCGACTGGCCAAGTCACACAACCGGTAGTGGTGGATGGCGGGTTCTATCCTGGGCTTATTTACCGTGCCTTCGAAGCGCTACGCACGTGGAAATACAAGCCTGCCAGTTTGCAGGGCAAACCAATTCCTTTCCGATATATCGTTCCCGTGGTCTTTGCCGACGATCGACCGGCACATCCCGGCGTAGCGTTTTGAGCGCATTTTGAATAAGAACGGTTTTGAAATTCCGGAATTTCTGGAGACTCTATGATTCCGCGACTCGTTATCACCTGCGCGCTTCTCTTGCCGGCGAATCTGCCGGCACAAACGGCGACTCCACCAAACTCTGCCCCGGCATCGGGCGAAGTCAAACTGGACAAAGTAGCCGGGCTATCTCTCGATCTGTTGAGCGGCACTCTGTACGTCGCGGACAAGGGGAAGAGTGTCATCTACCGGGTGACGAAGTCCGGGGCCATCACACCATTCGCGGGAACCGGTCTTTCTGGCTTTGATGGCGATGGCAAGAGCGCCCTGGACACGCAGTTCAACCACCCATTGGCGGTTTCGCTTGACCAGCGAACGGGCGAACTCTTTGTCGCGGACACGAAGAATTATCGGATTCGTGCCATCTCTCCGAAAGATTTCGTGGTAAGCACGGTGGCAGGCAGCGGAACCCGCACTTCTGCTGCGCGAATTCCCTACGATTCCCATACGCCGGGCGCGTTGGCAGCGGGGCGCATCGCGGGAGACGGCGGGCCCGCCACCGAGGCGGAGTTGAATCTGCCTTCCGGTGTGTGTGCCGATCCCATCGGCATCCTCTTCATCGCCGACTCGGGCAACCATCGCATTCGCGCCGTCAACCGGGGAACATCGCCGGTGTACTTGATGGGAGTCGAGATCGGCCCCGGCAATATTGAGACGATCGCCGGCACGGGCACGCTCGGTTTTTCCGGCGACGGCGGCAAGGCTACGATGGCGCAACTGGCGTTCCCCACCGAACTGAAGGTGGACGCTTCCGGGAGCCTGCTGATCGTTGACAGCTTCAACCAACGCTTGCGGAAAATCGACCGGCAATCGGGGATTATCCAGACCGCGGCCGATGGCACGATTGCCGAAGTGCCTCCCGAGCGCGCTCTCGAGCACTGGGCGACTTCGGTGGTGGGAGCTGCGGTAACGACTACGCAAGAGATCATTTACACCGATCGTGTGGACCATTCCGTCCACCGCCTGTCGCGAGGAGCAGAGAATCGCGTGATCTTCTCAGCGCAGCCGCACGAGTTCGAGTTTGGCAGTGTGGAAGTGGGAGCTCAAGGAGAAATCTTCATCGCCGACGTTCATTGGAATCGCGTGCTGCGTCTCGATGGCACGACGGCAAAGGTCTATGTGGGCGGGTCTACTCCTGGAACCATCCGATTCGGTGTGAATGGTGCATCGGTGAAGCGGATCGAATAATCCGTATCCAAAACGCGCACTTCGCTGGCGTGGTGAGCGCGGAAATTTTCCATCTCCATTTTCTTCGCAGTCCAGATCCCCTGGCGGCGTTCGATATCACCGGCGCGGAAGGTCTTGAACAGAGCGCCAGCGTCATCGTAGTAGTCCGCGCGTACAATCATCGACAAATCTTCCCGCACCCATCCGATCGACTTGAAGAAGCCGAGTTCACTGCGCAGACTTTCTGTGCGCGGTTTCATCTCAACTTTCACAGCCTCATGTCCTTCCAGGAGGTCCTTGCCCAGAACGCGAAACTCGTAGTCCGCCAACGGCACTCCCACCAGCATGTCCTCACAATTGAAGTCGCTGGCCATTGCCGGGAACCCGCGACTGACTACCGGGATTATTTGCTTCGTAGCCGGGAAGTACATCCAGATTCCGCGCTGGTTGTCATCTTCCGAGATCAGAAGACCGATTCCTTTTTCATGGTCGGGAGCGGTGATTCTGTAGACAGTACGATAGCCGGAGCCAAAACGTTTGCGCTGCATCACGATCGTCTTGTGGAACTCACCCCGACGCGCATCGTGGATGATCATGTCGAGGTGCATCAGGCTGGCCTTGCCGCGCGGCCGGGCGTTTACACGATGCAAGACATCTTCGCCGCGAGGGAGGGAAGCAGCCGGCGCCAGAGGCATTGGCGGGCTCGTAAGTCCAGTGGCGAAAGCGAGAAAAACGATGAAGGCCCGTCTCATTGCGCCTCCCAATTAAATTTGGAATTCCACTTCATGGAGTTTTCCGATTCAGCGAGCGCCACCTCGCAGAGTGCCTGAGATCGGCATCCGCGTTGCCCTCCACACCGGAACGATCGCAGATACAAGCGATGCCCCAAGCGAAACCACGAATGAAGCCACGACCAGACGCGGCACAACGTCGACCCCACCGAGGAATGGTCGCGTCGAGCCGGGCGGCGAGGGGTAAGCAATTCCGATTGCACTGACAAGATAGGCGATCCCGATTCCGAATGCCGCGCCGAGACCCGCGCCCATCAAGCCGACCAGGAGCGCTTCCGCCAGAAGCAGTCCCGCGACCGATCGAGCCGGTACCCCGAGAGCCCGGAACGTAGCAAGCTCAATATGGCGCTCCACAATCGACATTCCGATGGCATTGCCGATGGCAAGAATTACAATTGTGCCGATAATAAGGCGAAGAAACCCAAGTTCTTTTCCAAAAAGGCTGACGACCTGGTTGTAAAAAATTGCGAGTTCACTCCACGAGCGAGTTTCCAATTCGAGTCCGTCCCGTCGAAATGCACTTTCCAGTTCCTGCCGCACTTCCGGGACTTCGTCAGTTCGATTAAGCAGCAGAACGATTTGTTCGGTGCGCCCGTCGAGGAGATGCTCGGTTACAGGCAGCGGCACCTTTAGTGTCCAGTCGTCGTACTCCTTGATGCCACCCTCGAAGATGCCCTGGAGGCGTACGTGTACCGCATTGAGTTCGCCGGACTGGGTCGAGATGACAAGATTCAGCTCGTCGCCGATCTTCCCGTTGAGTTTCTTCGCCAGCCCCAGGCCGGCCAACACGCCGTAGGGATTGCCGCCGGAGAGAGGTCCGCCGGCCCGCAGGGTGACATGCCGGCTGAGGTCGGCGTCGGCTTCCGGTTCGACCGCGAGGCCGAAGAAGGGAACGTAGCGATCCTCGCGCGCGATCAGCCCGGAGAATCCGCGGCGGCGCGTCGCCTCGATTACGCGCCGGTCGGCCCGCGCCAGGTTTTCAATTCGCGCGACTTCCGCTGGCGTCATCAAGTATCGCTCTGGATCTTGAAGATGCCCGGCCGAATAACCGCGCTTGAAAATCTGAATATGACCGTACTGCCCGAGGATCGCATCTTCGCGAAGCTCTCGGAAGATATTGAAGACGATGCCGCCGTTGACGATCAATGCAGCGCATCCCGCAGCGATGGCCAGGAGAGCCACCAGCGACCGAAGCCGGTTGCGGAACACGTTTCGCAGCGCCAGACGGAAAAAGAGCTTCACGCGGAATCCTCCTGAAGGCGACCGCCTCGAAGATTCAAAATGTGGTCGGCCATCGCGACCAGCCCGGCGTCGTGGGTAGAGTAAAGAAACGTGGTGCCGTAGTCGCGATTCCACGAGCGCATCAATGCGATCGCCCGAGCGCCGGTCTCTTGATCCAGGTGGGCTGTGGGTTCGTCGGCCAACACGATTTCCGGTTCGCCGGCAAGTGCCCGAGCCAGCGCGACACGTTGGCGCTCGCCTCCCGAGAGTTGACTCGGCCGCCGCTGCCGTTTTTCTTCCAGACCAACGCGCTCAAGCATATTCGAGACTCTGCGCTGCCGATTGATTGCCGACAGGTCACGGCGGAACAGCATGGGGAATTCAATGTTCTCCGCAACTGTCATGACGGGCACCAGATTGAAATCCTGGAATACGAAGCCGAGTTTATAGAGGCGGAAGCGGGAAATCGCGGATTCGCTCATGCCGGCCAGATCGCGGCCTCTGACTCGAATTGACCCTGAAGTCGGAGAGTCGAGAGCGCCGATCAGATTCAAGAGCGTGGTCTTTCCGCTGCCTGAAGGGCCCGCAAGGGCGACGAATGCGCCTTCGCGAATTTCCACGGTGATTCCGAGAAGAGCCGAACAGGCGCCCGGGCCCGTCCCGTAAATACGATGAACGGAATCGATCTCGATCAATGACGTCGCGCCGCCTCGGTTGACGCGGAGCGGCAAGTCCGCGGGCAGACTGACGAGGTAGTCATGAGCTGAAACCATTCGGTCACTGCGAACGGGCATGAGAGTGCTTCCCCGTTGGATTGGGAGCCGCTGTTTCGGGTGGAACCCTACCACTCATCCGAATTTGCCGAGCAACTCTGGGCCACCCGCCGAAAGGCATAAAGTTGCGGCAGGTCTTTGCCGTTGTGGTGCAGCCCCCATTCCACATCAAAGCGATTCTGATCGCGGAAAATGAACTTCACATAGTTCATGTGGTTATGGGCGAGACTCGGCAGATTCGTGCTGTCGACGAGCTTGAAGAATAAAACGTTGGGATCGTCCGAGGGCTCGGCGCGCATCCGGAGTTGATTGCCGTACGAGCAGAAATGATGGGCCATGCCCACTTCGCCATCCAGATAGTACATGGTGTACATCGTTGGATTTTTCTCGATATACATGGTCTCCAGCAGCGCTGATTTATCGCTGCCCATCTGGTAGGAAATCTTGGCTCCCAGCGCATTGGGGCCCTTGCCGCGCCAGCATCCAACCAGAGATGCAAGTTTCTTGCTGCTGGTCACATTGGTCTTGGTAAAGGACGGACAAGTTGCACACACCTGTGCAACCGGTTCGACGGTGAATGAATGAAGGATGGCAAAAAGCGAAAGGCAGCACCAAACTCTCTTCATGTTTTCCTCCGACGATAGGTTTAGGACGAAACCGAAGTATGCGAGTGGGACCCTGCGAAAACTTCTCCCGGATTGCTGAAGAGAGCGGCCTATCAAATCATCCGAGTTTCGCAAGAGCGAAGAAGCGAGGTGGGGAAGGGATTCGTAAGATGAGGCAGAATCGGCGGGCTGGAAAGGCTCGCTAACCCATGCACAGGAAGGTGATTTATGAGAAATAAGACCGTGTTGAT